>Ga0209542_10000608_pt1 | contig 86220 bp, 93 predicted proteins | sample RifCSPhighO2_01_FD_184028 | JGI IMG/M metagenome (GOLD analysis project Ga0209542, IMG submission 184028) | Soil microbial communities from Rifle, Colorado - Rifle CSP2_plank highO2_0.1 (SPAdes) (version 2) | ecosystem: Environmental > Terrestrial > Deep subsurface > Rock core/Sediment ...
GTGCTGGCCTACGTCAAATCACAGGGCAAGGAGAAAGAGTACGAGAGACTGCACACGGACCAATTGGTCTTGTTTTGATACCTCGCCAGCTTGCTGCGAGGTAGTTCATTTGCGCTCCAAAGCTTAGTCGGGCTGCCGGGAATTGAACCCGGTCTACATGCACCCCATGCATGTGTACTGCCGGTATACTACAGCCCGACTAAGCTTTTGAACGCCGGCATGTGTACTGCCGGTTGACTGCGGCCTGTTTTTTCTACCTACCTAGCTTTACTACCATACCGCATCTTTGTGCATTTATGCTAGTACAGGCACCACCACAGTAAAATACGTTGTCAAATAAGGGGTTCTCGGTAGTTCCGAGGGCCCCTAATTTTTGTCAAGCATATCGCTTGCGACCCTTGACAAAAAAATGGTACTATGTTTTTAACCCCAGCTCGGTCGAGCCGGGGCTTTTCTTTTGCCTATACAGCAAAAGCCCTGCATAGCCTTGGCGACGCAGGGTCGTCCGTTACTTATAACTCACGCATATACCACCCATGCCCGTAATTGGCCTCGCCCTTGCGTTCTCTGCCTTGGTTACTACCGCATCAACGGCAGACCTTGGCACCACCACGCAGTCGACCACCATGCCCGCATCGCAGTCTGTAGAGGAGTACGTGCGCGAGTACTTTCAAGACGCGCCGGTTATGATCGACATCGCCCGCTGTGAGTCTCGCTTTAGGCAGCTTGCTGCAGACGGCTCGGTCCTTAAAAACCCGCATAGCACCGCCATGGGCGCCTTCCAGATTATGGCCTCGATCCACGCTGCCCCCGCGCAGAAGAATCTCGGCCTCAACATCTATACGCTCCAAGGCAACGCCGGCTACGCCCGCTACCTGTACGAGTCCCAAGGCACCGTGCCTTGGAACTCGTCCAAGGCCTGCTGGAGCAAGTCCGGCCACCTGGCCGCTGCAGCCAAGTAATATCAAAAACAAAAGCCGCCCCCGCAAAGGGGCGGCTTTTGCGTTGGATTAGTAGGGAAGTCAGTCCCCTGCGGGTAGGCGAGATTTACGCAGACCCCCCTGAGCCTTATTTTGCAACGCATCTCGGCGGGGAAGTGCCCCCCTCTTTTACCCGAGAATTTCAACACGCTACCGGTTGCGGCGCTTGGTAAAGACCGAAAATAGAGAACCCCGTTTCTCTTTATCCACCGCTTCCATAAATTCAAAAAAGCCTGATAACGGAATAAAGCTGTAGCCGACTACCGCCACATCTTCTTCGTTTGGATACGGCACTTGGATAAGTTCCTGCACGTTGCCCTGGCGGAAGTACGCAAATATTTTCTCCGGGTTTTGCGTATGGCCGCATTCTACGGCAAGAGTTTTGTCAGCAGACAACACATCCGGATAATAGCCGCACAAACCCTGTTCGAACTTCATATTCTGCCCGCGTTCGCGTCCAAATACGTCTGCCGCGATAACCTTAAGAGCCATGTGGAGCGGCCCGCCGCCGGCCGCGTCATCGTGCGGGTGTATTCCCGCTCCTATTCCCTCCGCTTTCGACAGGTAAGCCTCTTTGTCTGCAAGTACGCGCGGCTTCATGGAGATATAGCCGTTTTCGACCATAAAGGCTATTTCGCCGGCAACTTCCAAATCACCCTTAAAGGCGTGCGTGCCCGAATAGAAAATATCCCGTATCTTATTTCGCAATGTCCGGTCCTCCATGGAATTTTTCGTGTATGTCGCGCAGGCGCTTGTTGGTTACGTGCGTGTAGACCTGGGTTGTCGATACATTCTTATGGCCTAAGAGCTCCTGCACGCTGCGCAAGTCGGCTCCGCGCGAAAGCAGGTCGGTAGCGTACGTGTGCCGCAGGGTGTGCGGGGTGACTCTTTTGGACAATCCGGCCAAGCGCGCGTAGCGGGATATCATGATCTGTATGTAGCGGGGCGACAGCCGCCGGTCTTCGGCATTTCGGCTCTTATGGTTGAGAAAGAGCGGCTTCTCGGCATCTCGGCGCGCCGATAAGTATTTGCGTAGCCAATCGGCAGATCGCGGCGAGATAAATATGGTGCGTATGTGCTTGCCTTTGCCGACTATGGAAAGTTCGTACGTGCGTTCCTTTTTATCTCCCAAAAACGATACCTGGTCGGCATTGAGCGCCACCAGCTCCGAAATGCGCATGCCAGAGGAGAAAAACAGTTCCATAATGGCACGGTCGCGCAGGCCGTTCCCGGTCTTTACATCCGGCACGGCGAGCATTTTCTCCATGTCGTTAATGTCCAGAAATGATATCGTTTCTTCGTCCTTGTGCTTGGCAAGCTTGACCTTGGTTGATGGCAGCGACTCGATATCGCGATCGGCAAAATAATCGAGGAGCGCGCGCAAGGCTATAAGGTAGTAATTTTGCGATTTCTTGCCCAAATTGACTCCGCGAGGGCTTATGTACTTGCGGGCCAAAAAGAGGCGGTAGTTCCATACCTGCTCAGCCGTAAGCTCATTCGGGCGTAAGTCGTCATTGCTGGTCTCGTGCAGCCATTTTTTAAATAGCTCCAAATATTGGCGGTAATTGCGCTGGGTATTAGGGGAGAGGCCTTTCTCGATTTCGCAATAATCGAGGAACGGCATGACGTGGTCTTTGAGGGGTTTATCTTTGGGGGATAGAGCCATATGCGGATTGTCTCGGGTAGGTTCTCCTCTAGGATAGCATTCGTTTTATTGTTCGTTTTACATATATTGTGCGAATCATCCACACCCAGCAAATCAGCCCCTGGACCTGGGTTTTCGGGCTTACAGATTTCGCCCCTCCCTACCCCGCCCACCTGTCCCGTTAAAATATTTTAAAAAGTTTTGACGCTTCTCTTTTCTTTTTAATTATTTCTCTTAAAAACTCTCAAAAGACCACTCCCCCGATTTTTTGATTTTCGGTAGGGGACGTTGTATGGTAAAAGCGCCTTAAAAGTGAGGGTATGGCCACTCCCCTGGTCTGGTTGTTTTTACGAGGATATACTTGAGGTTAGGTTAGAAAATTATTGTATTAAATTTTTTATATGAGCTTTTTATTGGAGAACTGGTTTCGTCTTTGCTTGCTTGTAATCCTTGCGGCCGCTGTGGCTGTGTTTGGTACGTATGTATACAAAGAGCGCACAGCCATAGTTCAATCTGAGTCGGTTGAGCTTATCCAAAACACAGAGGCGTCTACAACCGTGCCAGTGGTTGATGAGGTTAAATCTGCTCCCATCCCTAAACCTGCTACTAAACAGGCAGCACCAAAAGTAGAGTCTCAACCTGCGGCTACAGAGAATCCAAAGGTAACTCAACCATCTATCCCACCGACAGACTGCCAATCTATTAACGCGTTCGTATCCGCTGGTGGTGACACACTAACTCAAAATAACAACCTGCTCATTGGTATAGACATAGAGTCTTGCACCACGCTTCAGTCTAAGTCTGCATCGGTTATGCTCCCTCCTCTTCATCAGGGCGAAGCTGGTACCGAGCTCTTGGTGCCATTAAATGAGGACACAATCCGCAAATTTGATGGTGTATGGAAGGTCCATGCTTCAGTCGTCTTGAGTCGTGACATGTTCCCCGCTTTTGACTATGGCATCACCGAGGTTGATGTCGAATTTGAGGACGCAGGTACCTCTGTCTCCTTCCGTCTCGGCAAAGGATACTAATTATCTCTGGTTTGGTATCCTGAGTAGGTGACCTACAAAGAAAAACTGCATACCCTGCTCTCCCCCGCCGAGCGCACAATTTTTAAGCGGTTAAGCACGCCGCAAAAGATACAAGACTACCTCGATGCCCTGCCGGCAAATGTTTTAACCAGCCGGCAGCACACTATGATGAGCCCGCGCCGGGTTGTCCGCGACCGCAAGGCGCATTGCCTCGAGGGCGCGCTGTTTGCGGCGGCCTGCTTGGCGTACCATGGCCGGCCGCCGCTTATTATGGACTTAGAGTCCACCGACAACGACTACGACCACAGCGTCGCTTTGTTTAAAGAGGGCGGCCGCTGGGGCGCGATAAGCAAGACCAACTACCCTGTTTTGCGCTGGCGAGACCCAGTGTATGTCAGTCCGCGCGAGCTCGCGCTCTCCTACTTCCACGAATATTTTTTAGACTCCGGGCGCAAAACTTTGCGCCGCTACTCTGCTCCATATAACTTGCAAAAGTTTAACCTGGCCAAATGGCTCGTGGCAGAAAAGGACGTCGATTGGGTGGCCGATGCATTGGGCAAGGCTGCCCACTACCCTATTGCGCCTGTGTCTGCGATAAAAAAGCTGCGCCATGCCAGCAAGATCGAGGTCGAGGCAACTAAACTGCGCGAGTGGCGCAAAGACGGCAAGCGCCTCTACTAATCCTTCTTAATTTTTTAGGCCGATTCCGTTGCGGAAGAGATACATCGTCGTGCCCATAAATACGATGGTGATGCCGCCGAGTACGGCAAAGCAGGTCCAGATATTGATATCGCTGACGCCGAAGAAGCCCCAACGGAACGCGTTGACCATGTAGAGTATCGGGTTTGCCAGGGACACGTTTTGCCAAAACGGCGAAAACTGGTCTATCGAGTAAAAGATGCCGCCCAAGTATGTCAGCGGCGTCAGCACAAAGGTCGGCACTATAGAGATGCCGTCAAAGCCCTTGGCAAACACTCCGTTGATAAGCCCGCCAAAACTAAACAGCACCGACGTAAGCACCACCGCCGCCAACAGGACCACAATATGGTGCACCGCCAACTGGGTAAAGAAGAGCGCCACCACGGTTACCAGGGCGCCCACTAAGAGCCCGCGCAGTACTCCCCCGCTCACAAAGCCTAGTATCACGAGCCAGTCGGGCATAGGGCTTACGAGTATCTCGTCGAGCGTGCGGGTCCACTTGGCAAAGTAAAAGGTCGAGACCGTGTTCATATACGAGCTGGTAATGACCGACATCATAATGAGCCCCGGCACGATAAACTGTATGTAGCTCAGGCCGTCTATCGGTGCTAGTTGCGCGCCGATAAACTTGCCAAACACGACAAAATACAACGAGGTCGTAACGACCGGCGGCAGCAAGGTCTGCGACCAGATGCGCATGATGCGCACGAGCTCGTTGCGCATCATGGTGTAAAACGGTATCCAATAGGGGCTTGTTTTCATATAGGTTTAAACGGCCGGCTGGTCCTTAATGATATCGAGATACACCTTCTCGAGGCTCTCCTTGCCGTGGCGCTGCAGCAGGCCCTGCATGCTCTCGTTGATGGCAATAGCCCCCTTGTTGATTATGGCGATGTTGCGGCACAGCTCCTCGGCCTCTTCGAGGTAGTGCGTGGTCAGCACAATGGTCGTGCCTTGCTGGTTGAGCTTGCGCAAAAAGTCCCACATGCTGAGCCGCATTTCGACATCTACTCCGGCGGTCGGCTCGTCGAGTATCAACAGGCGCGGCTGATGCACCAGGCCGCGGGCTATCATGAGCCGGCGCTTCATGCCGCCGGAGAGCCCTTGCGAGGGCTGGTTGCGCTTGTCCCAGAGTCCTAGGGCCTTCAAGAGCTCCTCGGCGCGCACTAGGGCCTCGGCGCGGGGTATGCCGTAGTAGCCAGCCTGGGTTACCACAATGTCGATGACCTTCTCGAATATATTAAAGTTAAACTCCTGCGGCACCAGGCCAATATAGGTTTTAGCGAGGTCTTTATTGGTCTCTAAGGACGCGCCAAACACGCGGGCCTCGCCCGATGTCTTGGTTACCAGGCTCGTCAGTATGCCGATGATGGTGGTCTTCCCTGCCCCGTTGGGGCCCAAGAGGGCAAAAAAGTCCCCCTCCTCGACGATGAGCGTGACGCCCTTAAGCGCCTCGGTGCCGCCTGCGTAGGTTTTGCGCAGGTCCGCGACTTCTATCGCTTTTGCCATGTTGCGCTCAGTATATCATTTTGAGCAAACAAAAGCGCCCCGCACCAAAGCGGGGCGCTTTTGGCAGAGGCTAGGCCCTGCAGTGCATACAGTCCTTCTTGTGCGAGACAAGGAGCCAGACGGCTGAAACGCCGACGAGCACGTAGACCACGGCCTCAAGCTCCATCGAGGAACCCAAGAGCATATGGACGACGTTCCAATCCTGGGCGCCTGCGAGCCAACCCAGGCCCACAAGGCCCCAATTGATGCCGCCGACGGCAAGGAGGATAAACCCGATCATGTGGAGCATTTTCATAGTTTGAATGTACGGAAAATTAGGTATGCGGTTCGACCCGTGCCCTTCGTAGCCTGGAGCAAAGAAGGGGTGTACCGCTTGCCTATAGTATGGAGCTTTTAGCGGCATTTTGTAGCCCCTCTCCCCCAGGGGTGGGGATATCGCAAGGCTATAGGGTGGGCAGGTATAATAGCGGGTTAAGGTAGGCGTTTAAGGGTGCAATGGGGATAAACGCCACTGCCCCGCTGTTGCAGGTATAGTTTTTAAAGGTTACGGCGCTCGATACGTAGAGCGTTAGGTGCAGGTGCGGGCCGGTAGCATAGCCCGTGTCACCCAACAGGCCTACGGTTTGCCCGGCGGTTACGGCTTGGCCTTTGGTGACCGATATCGAGGAGAGGTGCGCGTACAGCGAGGTAAGCCCATTGTTGTGTTTAACCAGTACCCACTTGCCATATTGGCAATATTTTATAGCGCCCTGGTTGACCTCTTGCACCACGCCGCTGAGTACCGACTTGACCGGCGTGCCGATTGATCCGCCAAAGTCGACGCCGTTGTGCCCGCTGCCGTTGTAGGCGCCCGATGCGGAAAACGAAGTATTGCCAAAGTTTTGCGTAATGCGCACGGAGCCGAGTGGCCAGCCAATGAGGCCTCGTTGGGCGCTTGGCGCCGTGGTGGTGTCGGCTTGCCCCAGGCCCGCGGCAAGGCGGATAAGTTCGGCCTCAAACGAGGCCTGTTCGGCCTTTTTCTGCGCGATAAGGGCCTGGTACTCACTCTCTTTATTCTTGGTCTCGGTCAGGAGCGTATTTTGCGTCGTGCGTACGACCGCGACGCCGTTTTTCTGATCGGTCAGGTCGTTCTTGAGCGCGGCGAGCTCCTGCCGTTTTTGCTCAGCGGTCTTCTTGCTCGAGGTAAGGTTAGTTTTTAGCTTCGAAAGATCCTCGACATGATTCTGCAGCTCGTCGCGCACCGAGGCAAGCGACACCGCCTGGTCAAAAAACGATGCAAGCGTGGCGCCCGCCAAGAGCGCCGAGACCATGGAGTCTTCGGTCATCTGGTCGAGGTTGCGCAAGGTACCGGCTATCTGGCCCTGCGAGGTGCTTATCTCGCCCTCGGTGGTGGTGATATTGGCGCCTAAGTTTTTTATGTCCTTATCCTTTTGCGATATCTGGCTTTGGGTCAGGCTCAGACTCTTTTGGAGCTTCTGTATCTGCAGGTCCAACCCCTTGACCGTGCTCTGCAGCGTCTGCTTTTGCGCGGTGGTGGTGGTAAGCTGGCTCTCGAGTTTTTTTATCTCGTCCTGGAGCTTTTTTATCTGCGCGCTCGTGTCATCCACCTGTTCCAAAAGCTCCTCGCGCGTCTGGGCCTGCGCTTGTGGGGCGTGCTGCTGTGCCAAAAATCCGCCGCCAAGCAAAAGCATAGCAATGACCCAGACTGCAGCTGAGTGATGACGAACCATTATCTTTGTATTTTAAAGGTTTTTAAGCGCTTGGGCAATGCGGCTAAGGGCCACTTCCTTGCCCAGAAGTGCGCTAATGGTAAAGGGGTCCGGGGATTTTTCCAATCCGGATAGAGCGGTGCGCAGCGGCCAGAGGACCGCGCCCCTGCCCTCTTGGTCGGCATAGGGCATGACAGCTTCTTTGATTGTTTCGGCGGTGAAGTTTTCATCTGGCAATCTGTCCAAGATTCCCTTTACGGCCTGCAAGTGCTTTGACGCATCCTCCTTTGGTATCTTTCCTTTATTTAAGAACAGGTCGGGGCTATAGGACACTTTTGATATAAAGTTGTACTCCGCAAGTAGGCTGGCAGCCTCGGCTAAGGTCTGCGCGCGCTCTTTGATAAGCGGTACGAGCCGTACGTCAAACTCAGCCCCGGCAAACTCCTTAAGCCGCTTTGCATACTCCTCGTCGGTAAGGCGCTTGAGGTGCTCGAAGTTAAACCACTTGAGCTTTTCGATATCAAAAACCGCGCCCGCCTTGTGCACCCGCTCGAGGCTAAAGAGCTTGATGAGCTCGTCCATGCCAAACAGCTCTTGCTCGCCGCCCGGATTCCACCCCAACAGCGCCAGGTAGTTTATAAGCCCCTCGGGGATAAAACCCTGCTTGCGGTACGTATCTACCGAGGCGCCATGCTTGCGCTTGGAGAGCTTGGCGCGGTCGGGGGCAAGTATGAGCGGGAGATGACCGTATGCCGGGCGCGCGTAGCCAAGCGCCTCGAGTATGAGAATCTGGCGCGGCGTGTTGGATATATGGTCCTCGCCGCGGATAACATGCGTGACGCCCGCGTCGCCATCGTCGACCACTACCGCAAAGTGGTACAGCGGGTCGTCTATCGAGCGTGCTATGACAAAGTCGCCGAGCTCTTTTGTGTCAAAGGTCACTTCGCCGCGTATCAGGTCCGCAAAGGTAATAGTGGTGCCCGGGTTTCGCAGGCGCACCACCTCGACTGTTTGGGATGGGTCGTCTTTCTTTGGCTCTTTAGATACATACGCCTTGCCTTCGGTGACGAGTTTTTTTAAGAGCTCTTTATGACGGGCGGCATGCTGCGACTGCACATAGCGCTTGTCGGGGATGATGCCGGTCCACTCAAAGTCGCGCCATATTGCGTCTACCCATTCGGGCTTGTAGCGGCCCTCGCCCCGGTCGGTATCCTCGACGCGGACAAAGTACGTGCCGTCATGCTGTTTTGCATATAAATAATTAAACAGTGCCGTGCGTACGGTGCCAATATGCATCTCTCCCGTCGGGCTGGGCGGAATACGAGTAACTACCTTTTTACCGAAGATATTGAACATACTTATTCCTCGTGGGAGAGGCCGATGTCCAGGAGGGCGTTGGCTATAAGTTTGGCGGCGTCGGGGCGGGCAAAGGCGCGCGCCGCGGCCTGCATATGGTGCTTCGCCTCCTCGTGGCTCAAAATGCGGTCAATTTCTGAAACTAAGAGCCCAGGCGTCAGGTTATTTTGCTCGATAACCGCGGCCCCGCCCGCTCGCGCGTAGGCAAAGGCGTTTTTGGTCTGGTCGTGGCTTGTGGGCTCGGGTATGGGTATCAGTATGGCGGGCAGGCCCCACGCCGCTGTCTCGAATATGTTCCCTGCCCCGGCGCGCGATATCACCAGCGACGCCACTCCGGCGGCCATGCGGGTTGCCAGGTCATTTAGGTAGTCAAACGGCTTATAGCGCTCGTATATTGCGGAGTCGTTTATGACGATGCGCGACCGGCCCACCACGTCGGCAAAGTTCGTGCGGCCGGTCTGATGCACCACTTGGTAGCGCTCCAAGAGCTTAGGCAGGGCATCTATGACTGCGTCGTTGATAGTTTGGCTGCCCTGGCTGCCGCCGGTTACCAATATGACCGGCAGGTCCTTTTTGAGCTTTAAGAACTCGGTCGCGCCCTCGCGCGCCGGCAAAAGCGCCGCCTTGCGCACCGGGTTGCCGGTATGCGCCACCTTTTCTTTAGGAAAGTACTCGGCACCCTCGGCAAACGCCACCGCAATTTTGGCGGCAGACTTAGCCGCCCACTTGTTGACTCGGCCTGGGTCGGCGTCGGACTGCAAGAGTACTACCGGGATGCGGAAGAGCCTCGCCGCGACCAAGGTCGGGAAGCTCGCGTACCCGCCGGTACTAAACACGACATCCGGATAGAGGAAGAATATGCGCACGCAAGCGCGCACGACGCCCCACGCCGTCTTAAAGTAGTCGAAAAAGTTAAGGACAGAGAAGTAGTTGCGGACCTTGCCGGCCGAGGTGGCGACCCAGGTAATATTGTTGGCCACCAGGACCTCGCGGTCGTACGGGTCGGGCGCGGCATAAAAAAGCTGCGGCTCCAATAGCCGGCGCTCGCGCGTCTCGTCGTTAATAGCCTCGGCCACCGCTACAATGGGGTAAAAGTGCCCGCCCGATCCTCCTCCGGTAAAAAGTATTTTCATGGTCTTTTAAAAGTCTACACGAGCCTTAGCCCTTCATCCGCCGCGACACGCTCAATAGTACCCCAATCTCGGCCAAGGATATAGCCAGGGCGGTACCGCCGTGCGACACGAATATCAGAGGCAGGCCCGAGTACGGGATAAGCCCCACGGTCGAGGCGATGTTCATAAACGACTGCCCGATAATAAGGACAACAAGCCCTACGGCCAGGAGCCCCCCAAAAGGGTCAGGCGCTCGAGCCGCAATGCGCAGGCCCAAGAGCGCCACGGCGGCATACAAGAGCACCAGTGCAATGCTGCCCAAAAATCCAAACTCCTCGGCCGCCACGGCAAATATCGAGTCGCCTATGGGCTCGGGCAAAAAGGCGAACTTTTCTATGCTCTGGCCAAAGCCCTTGCCGGTCCACTCGCCCGAGCCCACGGCTATCAAAGACTGCTCTATCTGGTAGCCGGCGCCCTGCGGGTCCGAGCCGGGATGCAAAAAAGTGGTAAACCGCTCCATCAGGTAGGGCCGCTGATACGCCGCCAGCCCCACGGCACTGACCCCTATGAGGATAATAATGAGTATGTGCCACACTCGCCCGCCCGCGGCAAAGAGCATGCTGAGCGATGCCAGTCCGATAATGGCCGCGCCGTCGGTGTCGGGCTGCAGCAAGAGTATTGATGCCGCCAAGCCCACCACGAGCGCCAGGGGCAGTACTCCGCCCTGCAGCGTATCGGCCTGCTTAAAATGCGTGGCATAGAGCGCCGCTAAAAATGCCACCACGGCGAGCTTTAGGAGCTCGACCGGCTGGAAGGTAATGGGCCCCAAGGCTATCCAGCGCGCCGCGCCCTTAAGCTCCAGGCCAATGCCCGGGACAAGCGTTAAGGCGGTCAGGAGAAAGCAGAAGCCGAAAAAATACGGCGTATAGGTCCGCCACTTGCGATAATCCAGCCGCGACAGCGCATAAAGGGCTATAGAGCCGCACACGAGCCCCAGCAAAAGCTGGTTGACCGCAACCGAGGTAAAGGTGGCCCCGCCGCGCGCCAAGAGGCCCAAGGCGGCCGAGGTAAATATAAGCAGGCCAAACACGACCAGCGCGCAGAGCACCAACAAAAACGGCATATCGATTGACTTGCGGGCTTGCACTCTCCTGATTATACCAGTGCCAGAGCGGTGCCTATTATGGCGGCCACGATACCTACCACCCAGTAGCGCATCGTAACCTTGTACGCAGGCCAGCCTATCGCCTCAAAATGATGATGCAGGGGCGCGATGCGCAAAATTTTGCGGCCCAGGACCTTCTTGCCGAATATCTGGATGAGGTTTGATGCAACAGTGGCTACCAAGGGCAGGGCGATGATGGGCAGGACAGATACTCCCCTGCCCCCGCCCTTAACGTCGGTCAAAAAGGCAATCACCACCAGCACAATGGTAAGCGCCATGCTGCCGGTTTCCGACAAATAAAAGCGCGCCGGCGGGATGTTAAACCACAAAAAAGCCAAGAGCCCGCCTGCTATTGCTGCGCACAAGGCCGCGACGTCGTATTGCGTCTGGAAGAAGGCCACCCCCGCGTAAGCGCTGAATATTGTGGCAAATACGCCGCCGGCCAGGCCATCGAGCCCGTCTATCACGCCGCCGGCGTATATAAAGAGTGCGACCAATACAAAGAACGGGATAAATAGTACGCCCAGCTCCAGTGGTAGTTGCATAAACGGCACCGTAACCGACGATACATCAAGCTTGTCATAAAACCACCAGGCGCACAGGAGTGCCACGGACGCGACAAACAACAGGCGCACGCGCAGGCGCAGGCCTTGCCGGCCCGACACCTCAAACAGGTCGTCGGCAAAGCCCACCAACGCCCCCATGGCCATCGCCGCCATGGGTACCCATGTTTGGCCGCGGCTGATAAACGCAAGTGTGGAGAACGTGTCGGGGAATCCGCGCGCCAAAAGCGAAAGCAGGTCAGCGGTCAAAAGCACGCTTACCCACACCACTACCCCGCCAAAACGGGGCGTGCCTACCTCCTTCTGCTCGTGCAGGCGGTTAAACTCGGTGGCTGCAGTGCCGTCTAGCGCCAGTTTGCCGCCCTTAGGCTTCCACATCTTGTACTTGTACAGATAGTGGGTCAGCAAAGGCGTAATAGCAATGCCTATTAAGAAAGCCACCGCAGCCGGCACAAAAATCCGCATTACTTCGAGTGTCATATAGATTCGTTATGGGCAGCTGCCTCCTTTTGTCGGTAGGCCTCTTCTAATTTTGATAATTTTTCGCGGACCTCTGCATACTCGGGCAGGTCCTGCGCGCGCGAAACTCCTAAAGTTGCCAGGAGCTCGGTTGTCGTCTCGTACAAAAACGAGCGGCTGTCCTTGGGGTTTGGCACTTTGCGCACAAGCCCGCGCATGGTTAAGGTGCGCAGGGTCTGGGACGAGTTGACCCCGCGGATAAAGTCTATCTCGGAGCGCGTCAGCGGCCCGCGGTACAGCACGGCTGACAGTACCTCCTGCCCCGCGCGGCCCACCTCGCGGGCGTACTCCTCGCGGCGTATCTTTTCGATGAGTTCTGCCGCCACGGGCGCCGCGCGCAGCTCGACTACTTTGTTGTCGTCTACCAGTATCACACCCCTGTCTTGCGGAGCTTGCGCAAGAGCCTGGGCTAGCTCAGCCTCAGAGCAGGGCACTAGTTTTATCAGTTCGCTCCGCGAAAGGGGCCGGCCCAAAGCAAACAAGAGCGCCTCAATTTTTACTAAAAGATCATTCATACTCCTTTATTCATACGTGGGGGTGGAGATGCGGTCGGACTCCATCGTTATGTCGCCAAAATCCTCCTCTTGCTGCGCCCTTAGTATACCCTGCTTGACCAGCTCTAAAAGAGCTAAAAAGCTCACAATAACCCCGTGGCGCGCCTCGACGCCCTGCGCCTTGTCGAGCCCGCTAAACTGCCTAAAACTCATGGTAAAGGCGCTCGAAATCCGCTGGCTCATGCGGTCTATCATCTCCTCTAAGGACATAATCTTTTTGACCTCGACCTTGGGGAGCGCTAGGCTCTGCGGAAAGCCGCGCATAAGCGCCTCGGCTGCCTCACGCAAGCTGGACAGCGTCACTGCGGCGTCGGGGATAAATAAGGGTGCCGGCTCGGGGTTTTCTCCCTCATAGAGATATGGGTCGCGCAGCGCGGCACCCACCCCGCGCGCGGCCTCTTTAATGAGCTGGTAGAGCGCCAGGCGGTACTCGAGCTCTTTTATATCGCGCGACTCGTCGTCGCTCAGCTCGAGCGTCGGCAGGAGCGAGCGCGACTTAATGAGCAAGAGCGTCGCGGCAAGCGCTATAAACTCGGCCGTCTCGTCCACGGGCAGTTGCGGCAGGGCGTTGACGCGCGCGATATACTCGTCGGTTACCGCCGCGAGCGATATGTCGCTTATCGAGAGCTTGCGCTTTTCTATGAGCTCGAGCAGTATCTCGAGCGGCCCCTCGTAGACCGGGGTTTTGATATCGATTGGCACCACCTTATTTTACCCCGCTTTCGATGTACTTAAGGAGAAAGCGAACAGGCGCGCCCGCAGCACCGCGGGCTAAGTTGTCCTCGGGGGTGCTGGTCATGCGGGGCGCCATGTCTATGTGCACCCACGGGCAGCCCAGGTCTTTGACAAAGACCTCTAAGAATTTGCCGCCCGCAATAACCCCGCCATGGCGAGAGTTGCCCATTGCCGATATGTTGGGCACGTCGCCAAAGGTCCCCTTGACCATCGGGTCGTACTCCTCCCACAGCGGCAGGGGCCACATATAGTCGCCCGACTCCTCGGCCAGCCTCATCAGGGGCGCAACCCACGAATCTTTATTGGTCATAAAGGCCGATGCCACGGTGCCTAAGGCCACGAGCGCGGCACCCGTAAGCGTTGCGACATCGACAACCGATGCGGGATTATATTTTTTGGCGTAGGTCAGCGCGTCGGCCAAGATGACGCGGCCCTCGGCATCGGTATGCAAAATCTCGATGGTCTTGCCCGACATCGAGGTAAGTATGTCGCCCGGGCGCATGGCATTTGTCGCGGGGCTATTTTCGACCGCGGGGACAATGGCCACCACGTTCTTTTTAAGCCCCAGGCGCGCGGCGAGCAGGGCGGCCTGTATGACCGCGGCGCCGCCCGACATGTCCATGTGCATCTCGTACATGTGGTCTCCGGGCTTTATCTGCAGGCCCCCGGTGTCAAAGGTAACGCCCTTGCCCACCAAGACCGTGGGCTTTTTGTCGCGCCCGGCGCCCCAGTACTCCACGACAATAAGCTGGGGCTCTTCGCTGGAGCCTTTGGCAACGCCCAAAATAGCGCCCATGCCGAGTGCTGCCATCTCGGCGCGACCCAGCGCCTTAACTTTAGCCGAGGTACCCTCGGCAGACTTGGCCGCCGCCTCAAGCAGGAGCTCGGGCGTCATGTCGCCGCCCGGCATGTTAGACAGCTCGCGCGTAGCGTTGACCGCCTCGCCCACCATTTGGCCCTTGGCAAATGCTTTTTGGATAGATGCCGCCGCGTTGCGCACGCCCACGCTATCGACGGCCTTAAAGCCTTCCTTGGGCGCCGTCTTGTAGGTAGTGGGCTCGTAGTTAGCCATAACAAAGGCCTCGGCGGCAAGCTGTGCAACGCCAGTATCGCTCAGCGTCTTGGGGCTTATGGCGCGCAGGTCTTTAAAGTCCAGGCTTATGCCGCGCACCTCGTTTTGCTTGGCAAACTGGACCGCCTTGCGCAGGACGACAATAAGCTTGCGCTGTGTCAGGGTCTTTTTGTCGCCATAGCCTATAAGCATGGACAGCCCGTCAAAGCGGCACAAGGGGCCCTCGATAAAACGCAGGGGGCGGAGCGTGGTATTGCTATCGTCGAATATAAATTGCATGGTGGCAAAACCATACCAAACTTTCGCGATTTTTCAACGACTTGACAAATAAACCCTTTGGATGTACTCTGAAGTCAGAATTCACAATGGGAGAAATTCTATGCTCACATCCTTCATGTTGGCCGTGGCCTACATCTTGTTTGCTTTGGCCTTTATGCCTCTGGGTGCCTGCTTTGTTGGTATCATCGTGTCGAACCCCGAAAGGTTGAGCGATTCCAGAATGAAGGTATCTACAATATTGGCCGCGGCCTGCTTTCTTGGCGCAGTTGCCGCACGCTATCTCGCGACCTAAACCCACCAGCGGAAGACCCACTTCGGTGGGTTTTCTGTTTTTAAAATTATTCTCCTTGTTCAGACAGCGGTTGGTCGATGCGGTTCATGTCGCGGGGGAACATGGTTGCTTCGCGGATGTTTTTAAGGCCCAAAATTTGCATGGTCATGCGCTCGGCGCCAAAGGCAAAGCCCCCTTCGGGCGGGGCGCCGTAACGGAACGCCTCGAGGAACATCTCGATTTTCTTAGGGTCCATCTCCCACTTTTGTACATGCTCCATAAGCTGTGCATAGTCGTTGATGCGGCGGCCGCCCGAGAGCCACTCGACACCGCGGCACAAGAGGTCCATCCCTTCGTTGACCTCCGGGTTTTCCTTGCTCGGGTAGACATAAAAAGGCTTTTGCCGGGTGGGGTACCCGTATACGTACACAAAGTCCGAGCCGGTCTCTTCTTTTATCATCTCGCACAGCCGGCGCTCTTGCTCGGGGTTAAGGTCCTTGTCGGCCGGGGCATCTAATTTTGCTAGTGCTTCTGCTAGCGAGAGCGTCGGGGTCTTTTCTATCATCGTGGGCAGCTCGGCCTTAAGCAAGGCAAGCTCTGCCGCGCAGTTGGCAGCTACCGCCATTAAGATAAAGCGCACGCAAGCCTCGGACATGTCGCGCACGTCTGTCCACGACTCGATAAAGGCTATCTCCGCATCCAAGGACACCACCTCGGTCAGGTGGCGGGTCGTCATGCTGGGCTCGGCCCTAAATATTTTGTTGACGCTAAATACGCGCTCAAACGCGGTCATCACTATCTGCTTGTAGAGCTGCGGCGACTGGCTTAGGTACGCCTTTTTGTCGAAGTAGTCTATTTTAAACACCTCTGCGCCGCCCTCGGCCGTGGCTGGCACGATAGACGGCGCCTGGAACTCAAAGAAGTCCTGCGACTTCATAAACTCGCGGAAGGAGTCGATAATGGTCGCCTGCACCTTAAATATCGCTTGCACCTTGGGGTGGCGCAAAGTAAGCGCGCGGTGGTCGAGCTCGGTCGGCAGGTCGAGGTTGTAGCCGTCGAGCGACATGTCAAACGGCAAGGGCTCTGCTGCAGCCAATATCTCGAGCGTCTGCACCTGCATCTCGATGTCGCCATTGAGTACGTTGGGGTTGATATTCTTTTCGGGCCGCTTGTTGATGAGCCCCGAGGCTGACACCACATACTCGCCGCGGATCTCTTTAGCCACCGCAATGGCGAGCGCTTCGCTGGGCAGTACCACTGCCTGCACGCTCCCTGAGCGGTCTCTAAAGTCAAAGAAGACCATCTTGCCCTGGTCGCGGCGCACGCTCACCCAGCCCTGTATCTTGGCAGCCTCCCCTACCTTCGTATTAAGATCTTTAATAAGTGTCCGTGGCATACATTTATTATAGTGATACTCCCACTTTTTGGCGGACGTCGGACATTTTTTTAGACGCTACCGCCTTGGCTTTTTGGGCGCCGTCGGCCAATACTTTTTTGACGTCATCATCGGTAAGTGCGGCATATTGAGCACGCATGGGGGCCAGGTAGGCATTGATATCGGCAGCGAGCGCCTCCTTAAGCGCCTGATACTTACCTTTGTTGGCGTCGTAGAGCGGAGCCAACTCGGCCTCAGTTTTAAACAGCTTGTGTATGGCATAAACATACTGTGGTACATCGCCCGACGAGTCGGTAACGATGCTCATAACCGCCTTTTTGGTATCCTCGTCGCTCCCAAACAGCGGGATGGTGTTTTTATAGCTCTTGCTCATCTTTTGGCCGTCGACGCCGGGCACGACCGCAACCTCCTCTTGTATCCTCTCGCCCGGCTCTTTAAAGGTTTGGCCGTACGCAGTATTAAACTTGGCAGCCGCCTCGCGCGCGTACTCGACATGCTGGCGCTGGTCCTGGCCCACCGGCACGACATCGGCGTCGTACAGCAATATGTCGGCGGCCATGAGCATCGGGTAGTTAAAGAGCCCGGCATTTGCCTCGAGCCCCTTCTGCACCTTGTCTTTGTAGGCGTGCGCAAGCTCTAAAAACGGCACGGTTACCTGGCACTCTAATATCCACGCGAGCTCGGTATGTTCGGATACGTCGGACTGCTTAAACATCACGACCTTGCCGGGGTCGATACCGGCGGCGATGTAGGCCTTGACCACCTCGAGTGTGTTGGCGCGCACTGCCGCCGCGTCCTTAAGCGAGGTAAGCGAGTGGTAGTCCGCCACCATTAAAAAACTGTCATACTCTGCGCACAGAGAGGCAAACGGCTTGAGCGCGCCGAAGTAGTTGCCGATATGGAGCGTGCCGCTAGACTGCAAGCCCGTAAAAAGCCTCTGTGCCATGCGCTCTAGTATAGCCTTAAATCGCTTAGATACGCTATAACAACTCGGTTGACAAATTTTGGCCCTACCGCATAGTTGGGTAGGTACAAGAACAAATCAGGTTGTATGGAGGATGCCTCATGGCTGAGGAGATCAAGTCTGCCAATCCCGATACACCCATCAAGATTATCACTTTAGGGCTGATTTTGGTTATCGTGGGCGGTGGATACAAGCTTTTCAATATCTATAGCGGTCACCGGCATAAACCTGCGCCGGAGGCTGTCTACAAGCCGCCCAGGGCTAGCTTGTCCGGCGCCTCTGCATCGCGCATGCCCAGTTTGGTAAGCATCAGCTTATGGAAATAAGCTCCGCAAAGGCAAAATCGCCGGCCCCTAAAAGGCCGGCGATTTTAAATCCCCTCTTCTTTGAGCTTCTCTACCAAGTTGCGGGCGCCTTTGGAAAGCTTGTGGGGGAAGAGGATCTTGATCCGCACATACAAGTCGCCGCGCTTTGCCCGGGGGCCCGGGACGCCTTTGCCCTTGACCTTGAGCATCTCGCCGTGGCTGACCCCGGTCGGGATGTCAATCGTCTCCTCGCCGTCGAGCGTCTGGAGCTTGTAGGTAGTGCCGAGCAGGGCGTCGGTGAGCTTGACCGACAGCTCCGTTATAAGGTTGGGGCCGTCCTTTTTAAACCGGGCGTCCGGGGTCACGTGCACTTTGACGTACAGGTCGCCCGGCTGCCCGCCCGCAACCGCCTCGCCGTAGCCTTGGAGCCGTATCATCTCGTTGCCCTCGATGCCCGCGGGCACCGTGATGTCTATCTCCTCTTGCTTTTTGTATACGCCCTCGCCGCGGCAGGTCTCGCATTTTTCTTTGGGGACTTTGCCCTGGCCCTTACAGTGGCGGCACACGCTCTGCATGGTAATGGTGCCAAAGAAGGAGTTGGTGGTCTCGTGGACCTTGCCCTGCCCGTTGCAATGCGTGCAGGTTATAAGGTCGGTGCCCATTTTGGCGCCCGAGCCCTGGCAGGCCTCGCACGTGCCGGTCTTGGCCAAGAGCACCGAGCGCTTGGTGCCAAATACGGACTCCTTAAAGGAGATCTCGAGGTCGATAGAGATATCGCGGCCGCGGCGCTGGCGTACGCCGCCGGCTTGGCCGGCAAAAAAGTCGCTGAATACGTCGCCCATGTCAAACCCGCCGGCTTGGCCCTGGTTAAACGCCTCGGCAAACTGCGAGAAGTCAAAGCCCGCACCTTGTCCAAACCCGCCAAAACCCGCGCCAGCGCCGCCCTGGGGGCCTCCTCCGCCAAACACGCGGCCGTAGCTGTCGTACTCGGCGCGCTTTTTGTCGTCGGACAGGACCGAGTACGCCTCCGATACCTCCTTAAATTTGTCGGCGTCGCCCTCTTTTTTGTCGGGGTGGAACTTGTGCGCGAGCTTGTGGAATGCCTTTTTAATTTCGTCCTTAGACGCCTTCTTCTCCACCCCCAGTATCTCGTAATAGTCGCGCTTGTTAGACATATCGATAAGCCTATTTTACTTGCCTTCCTCCTCATCCGCAAGCTCGGGGCTTGGTACCGCTTCGATTTCGCTCACAGTCGCTTCATCGTCCCCTGCTCCTCCTAGTCTTTTTGTATTTGCCTCATCGGGCGAGCCGATGAAGCCGCCGGCCTGGATGCTCCACAACTTTTGGTACAGTCCGCGCTCGCGGATAAGCTCCAGGTGCGTGCCTTGCGCGACTATCGCCCCCTCTTGCATGACGACAATGCGGTCCATCTTCATTATGGTGCTTAGGCGATGCGCGATGACTATTACGGTCTTGCCCTCCATCAGTATATTGAGCGCGTCTTGTATGAGCGCCTCGGACTCCGAGTCGAGGCTCGAGGTAGCCTCGTCAAGCACGAGTATTGGCGCGTCTTTAAGTATCGCGCGTGCAATGGCGACGCGCTGGCGCTCGCCGCCGGAGAGCTTTATGCCCCGCTCGCCCACCAAGGTGTCGTAGCCTTGCGGGAGCTTTTGGATAAACTCGTGGCAGTGTGCTTTTTTGGCAGCCTCTATAACTTCTGCATCGCTTGCATCGCGCCAGCCGTAGCGGATGTTTTCCATGAGCGTGCGGTGGAAGAGTATGGGTTCTTGCGGCACAAAGGCAATAGCGTCGCGCAGGGAGTCTTGGGTTACTTTTGCAATGTCTTGCTTGTCTATCTTTATCTGGCCTTGGTCAACGTCGTAGAGCCGCAGCAAGAGCTTGGTAACCGTGGACTTGCCCGCGCCCGAGGGCCCCACAAGCGCCACCCTCTCCCCGCCTGCAATAGTGAGATTAAACTGGTGCAAAACAGCCGCCCCATCGTGGAAGCCAAACGACACATCGTCAAACCAAACCTCGCCCCCATCCACCGCCAAGTGCTTTGCTCCTTTTTTGTCTTTGACCTCGTGCGGGGTCTCAAGGATGGCGACCATTTCAGCCGCGTCAGCGACTGAAGAAAATATATTGCGAAATTCCCGACCAATGCTCCATACCAGTTCCATGACGCGGAAAAGATATATCTGGATAAGAACAAAATCCCCTACGACAAGAACACCTTGCTGCCAATACATGAGCCCTAGCCACAAAAGTGAGATATTTACGCAAATGCCGGTAAAACCTAAGAGGCCATAGCTCCACCAATCAGCCATCCATGTGCGCGCAAGCGCTTTGCGTAGCCTTTCTGCTGCAATTGTAAGCCGGGTATCCTCATACGCATTACTAGAAAAGAGCTGGACTGTGTTTTGGTTCGATATAGAGTCAGCGATAGTGCCGGTTAGCGCACTGTCTTCCTCCACCCTTTTGACACGCAATGACTGCTGATATCTGATAAGAAACCACTGTAAGGTTATGAATATAATGACGCCGAGCAAGAGTGCGCAGCTTAGAACAATGCTTCGAGTCCCAAGCACAACGAGAATACCGACAAGATAGAGTGAAGCTGGCAGAAGCGACAAGGTCGCCGAGTCATACAGCCTGTCGTATGCGTTACCATAACGGCTTACACGCCTCGTAAGTGTGCCCGCAAAGGATGAGGTAAAGAACTGGTAAGAGTGACGCATCAAATGTTTGAATGCGCGCTCGGTCAAATCTTTCATTACCTTGGGTGCCAAGGTTATTCCTGCGTACATCTCAATACGACCTCCTGTCCATCGGACAAGCTCGAAAACAGCGTACAAAAACAGGGGCGTTGTTAGAAACAACATATTCTCCGGAGATGGCGTCGACTGGGATAAGCGAGTTATAAACTGGCTCAAAAATATTGGGCCAGCGACCAGGCCTGTCTGGATTATGACGATGCCAAAGATGGACATGCACATAAGCCATGGATATTTAACCGTGGCTTGCCAATACTCACGCACGACCGACTTGGTGCTCGCGAGTTTTTTCTCTTCCTTAAATTCTTTTAATTTTTGGGCCATTTTTACTAGTTTAACACCGAGTACTAAAAAAGCCTCGTCATTTGGTTGACAAGGCTTTTTGTTGAGAATTACTTTTGCTCCGGGTTGGGAGGAGTTTCTCCTGCGGGCGGTGTATCTTGTGGGGCCTGCTGGCTCCCGGGTTGGCTGCCTGCGGCCTTCTGCACGGCCTCGTAGACTTTAGAAAGCTCAGTAGCCAGCTCAGTAGTTGCGGCCTTGATGCCCGCGGTGTCGTCGCTCCCTTTCTTGTTCTCCACAGCGGCAATCTTTTCAGTTATAACCGTACCGAGCTCTGCCGGGATTTTATCTTTATTGTCGTCTAAGGCTTTCTTTGCGGCGTAGACCGACTGCTCGGCCACATTGCGCGCCTCGGCAAGCTCCATTTTTGCCTTATCTTGCGCGGCATTGGCCTCGGCGTCTTTGCGCATCTTTTCAATATCGGTCTCAGAGAGGCCCGAGGAGCCCTCGATGCGGATGCTCTGCTCTTTGTTGGTCGCCTTGTCCTTTGCTTTGACCGTGAGTATACCGTTGGCATCCACGTCAAAGGTTACCTCCACTTGCGGCAGGCCGCGCGGCGCCGGCGGGATGCCGTCGAGCACAAAGCGCCCCAAGCTCTTGTTGTCTGCGGCCATGGCGCGCTCGCCTTGGGTAATGTGTACTTCTACGCTGGTCTGGTTGTCTGCCGCGGTGCTAAAGGTTTGGCTGCGGCTGGTAGGTATGGTGGTGTTGCGCTCGATGAGCTTGGTGGCTACATTGCCCATCGTTTCGATGCCCAAGGACAGCGGTATGACGTCGAGCAGGAGCACGTCGCGCACCTCGCCGCCGAGTATGCCGCCCTGTATCGCCGCGCCTATGGCTACTACCTCGTCGGGGTTGACCGACATGTTGGGCTTTTTGCCGAAGAATTTCTCTACAGCGGCCTGGAGTGCCGGCATGCGGGTCTGGCCGCCCACCAGTATGACCTCGTTGATGTCTGCGTTCTTAAAGGGGCTGGCCTCCATGGCGCGCTTGGTTATGGCCATGGCGCGCTCGATAAACTCCAAGGTCAAGTCCTCGAGCTTAGATCGGGTCATCTTAACGAGCAGGTGGCGCGGGCCGGACGCGTCGGAGGTTATAAATGGTATGTTGACCTCGGTGTCTATCGACGTAGACAACTCTATCTTTGCCTTCTCGGCCGCCTCGTCGAGGCGCTGGCGCGCCAGCGGGTCTTGGCGCACATCAATGCCCGACTCCTTTTGGAACTCGGTTGCCATCCAGTCGATTATCTTTTGGTCGATGTCCTTGCCGCCCAGGTGCGCGTCGCCGTCTGTACTGCGCACCTCGATGGAGCCCTCCTCGCCGCCGGCCATCACCACCTCTAAGACCGAGATGTCAAAGGTGCCGCCGCCAAAGTCAAACACGACGACCTTTTCGTCCTTCTTTTTGTTAAATCCGTAGGCCAGGGCCGCGGCCGTAGGCTCATTGATGATGCGCTTGACCTCAAGCCCGGCAATCTTGCCCGCATCGCGCGTGGCGGCGCGCTGGGCGTCGTTAAAGTAGGCCGGCACCGTAATGACCGCCTCGGTTATGCTTTCACCCAGGCGCTTCTCTGCATCGGCCTTGAGCTTGCCCAGTATCATAGCCGACACCTCCTCGGGGCGCATCCATGCCTCGCCCATTTTTACCTCGATGCCGTTGTTTGCGGACTTGCGCATCTCAAAGGGCACCACGGCCTTGTCTTTCTGCACATTGGCCTCGTCGAAGGTGTGGCCGATAAAGCGCTTTATCTGGTAGACGGTGTTTTTGGGGTTGGTGACGGCTTGGCGGCGCGCTATAAGCCCGACCAAGCGCTCGCCCGTCTTAGATACGGCGACGACCGAGGGCGTCGTGCGGGCACCCTCGCTGTTTTCGAGTATCTGGGGCTCGCCGCCGCGCATGACGGCCATGGCCGAGTTAGTAGTACCCAAGTCAATTCCTAAGATTTTTCCCATAAGTGATTTATTAGATGATTACTTGTGCTGGTCTGATAGTTTGATTATTGATTTTGTATCCGGAGCGCTCTATTGATGTAATAATGTGATCTTCTGACTTCTTAGCGAGCGCCTCGTGCAATTTTGGGTCAAACTCCTCGCCTATCCTGCCGAACCGCTCAATGCCCAGGCGCTTTAAGGAGTCCAGAAACTGCTTCTCTAGCATCTTAAGCTCGGGGGCGTCGTGGTGCTTAAGCGATAGCTCGAGCGTATCCAATGCCGGCATGAGCTCCTCTATCAGTTGGGCCTTAGTGCGCTCCTCTTTATCGCCGTGCATGGAAGCTTCTTGGGCTTTGTAGTTGGCAAAGTCGGCGCGGGCCCTCTGCCAGCCTTCGAGGTACTCTTGCTTTTCCTCGACGGCTTTTTTTAGCTTTTCTCGTAGTCTCTTTAAAGCCTCGTCCCCCTTCGAAGCCTCGGCGAAGGAGGGCTCTTCGGAGACAAATTCTTCATCTCTAGTCTCCATACGTAGAGGTATTGTACATAAAAAAACACCGCCGTCAAATTTTGGTATGACGGCGGCTTATTGAACGGGGTCCCGCGGAGACGTTGCGGCGGACCGCAGGACCCCGAGCCCAACCGGCAGGGGCGACGAACGCCGGTCGGGGTAGAACAGCGAAACCGGGGATGGTGGCGGGCGATAAATCTTTCCCAAACTATACGCTACACATCCTGGCGGCGACGAGCGCAGGATGGGATTATCCGGTATTAGCCAAGGACGGACCTTGGTTTTTCCGAACCGCTTGAAGCGACCTGAAGTGGTGGCTCTCCACACCTCTCACCTTTCGTGCACAGAAAGGACCATCCGCTGCCAAAACTAGCCCCTGCGGGGCTAGTTGTCAAGCTAGTGTTTACCAATAAATCTCAAATATTCCTCTCGACCAATGCCTAATACTTTGAGATTATTAAGTATAATAAAAGCTGGCAAGGAAGTATCTCGTGGAAGAACAATCGGCCTTTTGATTCCAGCTTTCCAGTAAATACGGTGGTCACCTTTCTCACGCTTAAACTCGCATCCCACAGAAAGTAAAAATTTCTCAAACTCCTTCCAGTGCGTCGAGCCAATGTGCGGCATACACTAGGCAAACGCGGGAATGCGTATGCCTATGGATTCTGCAGAAACTACTTGAGGAGGATTCCATTGTTTCTGTACTTGATGCCATCCAAGCTCAGAAAGTACCTCGTCTACAGTTCCCGCTTCTACTAACTCTTCTATAAAAAGGCGTGCAGCTTCCGCAAATTTTTTCTGTACATCTTTTTCAGATTTTCCAACTGTAGAGAGATCTAAGACAGGGGTATAAGCCACAAAGCGCTTGCCCTGCTTAGTGATTATGACCGGCAACGTAAGCGAGAAGTTACGGAGATTCATAGGAATCTATTGTAGCACAGAGGTGATTTTTAGCGTTTCGACCACTGTTTGCGCTTGCGGGCTTTGACAAAGCCGGCCTTGCGGCGCTCTTTGGCGCGCGGGTCGCGCTTGAGGAAGCCCTCCTTCTTAAGAGCTCCGCGCAGCTCTATGTCGTAGTCTATGAGCGCGCGCGATATCGCGTGGCGCACCGCCGTGGCCTGCCCTGCGATGCCGCCGCCGCGCACGATGACCGTAACCGCAAACTGGGTCGGCAGGGATAGCTTAAGAAAAGGCTCGACCGCAGTCGTGCGGAGCATGTCGGTGCTAAAGTAGCTGTTGGCGTCTTTGCCGTTTATGGTAACGCTCATGCGGGGCGCCGGCATAAGGCGCACGCGGGCAATAGCCTCCTTGCGGCGGCCGGTAGCCTGGTTGTAGCGGTCTTCTTTTTTAATTGCAGTTGCGGTAGCCATACTTTTTATTGGTAAGAAATAAATTTCTTAGTTCTCTAGGGTGAGCATCTTGATGCGCTTCATCTGCAGGCGGTTCTTGGGCAGCATGCCCAAAATGGCACGGCGCAGGGCCTCTTTGTTGCCGCGGCGCGCGGTCAGCATACCATACGTCTCGCGCTTTTGCCCGCCCGGATAGCCGGTGTAGCGGACATACTCCTTCTGTACCGCCTTGTCGCCGGATATCTTGATCTTTTCGACATTGGTGACCTTGACCTCCACCGCGGAGACCACGTTCTTGGCAAAGTCGGCGGCGTGCTTGCCGAGCAGCGCCTTAGCGGCTGCTGAAGCAACCCGGCCTAGTGTTTTATCTTTTGCGTCTATTGTTATCATACAAATTCGATCTTTTATATTTTCATTGATTTCGCACGCTTCGCTATACGAACTCAATGATGGCCATCTTGGCCGCATCGCCCTTGCGGGGGCCGAGCTTGGTAATGCGCAGGTAGCCGCCCGCGCGCCCCGTGTAGCCCTCGGCGGTCTTGATGAGCTTCTGGGCAGTGGTAGCGGCGCCGAGCGACACGATAAGCATGCGGCGGTTGGCCAGGGTAGGCGACTTTGCCTTGGTGAGCATCTTCTCGACCAGCGGGCGGATCTCCTTGGCCTTGGCCTCGGTCGTCTGTATTTTGCCGCGCAGCACCAAGCTGCGGGCAAGCGACTTGAGCAGTGCCGAGCGTTGCCCGGTCTTGCGCCCAAATTTCCTATTTACATTGCCGTGTCGCATATTAGTATATTATTTCGCTTTTTTATTTGTGCTTAAATTTTATTTAAGCACGATGCCGAAGTTGGCCAAGGCGCGCTTGATCTCCTGGATTGACTTGGGGCCCAAGCCCTCTACCTCCATGAGGTCCTGCTCCTTCTTGCGCGCAAGCCCGCCTACGGTGCGGATGTTGGCCGTCTGCAAGGACGAGATGGTGCGCGAGGAGAGCTCCAGGTCCTCAATGCGGGTCTTGAGCGCCTCGGCGCTGTCCATAGTGGAGGAGGCAGGAGACGAGGCGCCCATATCGGCTGCCTCGGCTATCTCCTCCTCCTTAAAACCCACTATGGCCTTAAGCTGGGTGATCATGATTTCGATGGACTGCTCGAGTGCCTGGCGCGGAGAAAGCGTGCCGTCGGTCTCGATGGAAATGCGCAAGCGGTTAAAGTCGGTGCGGTCGCCGACGCGCATATTTTCTACCTCGTAGTTGACGCGGCGTATCGGGCTGAATATCGCATCAACCGATATCTCGCCTATCTCGACACGGTCCTTTTTAAGCGCCTCGCGCGCGACGTAGCCCAGGCCGCGCTCGACGGTAAACTCCATATCGATTCCCTGTTTGCCGGTAAGCTCGCAGATGTAGGAGTTCGGGTTAAGCAAGCGCAGCTGGCCCGGGAGCTTAAGGTCCTCGCCGGTCAGGCGCTTGGGGCCCTTGAGCGAGAGGGATACGGTCTGCGCACCTTCGGTCAATACCTCGAAGCGGAGCTTTTTTAGGTTAAGCAAAATAGTGACAACATCCTCGCGGACGCCGTCCATGGTCGAAAACTCGTGCTCGACACCGTCGATCTTAACGGAAGTAACCGCCGCGCCCGGAAGCGAGGAGAGGATAATGCGGCGCAGGGAGTTGCCCAGCGTATGGCCGTAGCCCGGATAGAGGCCGTCTATCTCGTACGTCCCCTCGACTTCGTCCTCTTTGACCACGCGGGGCTTGGAGGGCAGTGTAATAGAATATTCCATCATAACTCAATCTTAAATATTACTTTTATTAATAATTCTTTTTATTGGTGCTTGCGCTTGCTTCAGCACTACCGGCTGTAGAACTGGATGATCGTCGCTGCGCTAAACGGCGCCTCGGTCTCGCCCACGCCCGGGTTTGCGGCAATCTTTGCCGCAAAGCCCTGGTCCTCGAACTGCATCCATGCCGGTGCTTTGGTTTCGGCCATAACATCGGTGCGGTTGGCAAAGAGCGGCGAGGGGCGGGACTCCGGGCGTATAGAGACGACGTCGCCCACCTCTACCTTGTAGGACGGTACGTTGAGGCGGCGGCCGTTTATCATGACGTGGCCGTGGCCCACAAGCTGGCGGGCGGCGCGGCGCGTTTTGACAAAGCCGGCGCGGTACACCACGTTGTCCAGGCGCGCCTCGAGGCGGGTCAGGAGGAGCGACGCTGCGGCGCCCTTAGCCTCCATGGCCTCGTGGACGTAGCGGCTAAACTGCGACTCGGTAAGGCCGTAGGTAAAGCGAGCCTTCTGCTTCTCTAAAAGCTGGGCGCCAAAGTCCGAGCCGCCGCCGCGCTTGGGGCGGCCGGCGCGGCGCGGCGCGCGTGCCTCGGCAAGCTGGAACTTCTGCGTCTGGCACTTCTCGAATACGGAAGCGCCGAGGCGCTTGCAGATTTTGTATTTGGGTCCGATAAGCATAAATAAGGTTATAGGGAGTAGGTTAGAGGGATTAGACGCGGCGGGCTTTGCGGGCACGGGGGCCGTTGTGCGGCACCGGGGTAACGTCCTTTATGGAGCTTATCTGTATGCCCTTGGTGGCAAACGCGCGTATCGAGCTCTCGCGGCCCGAGCCAACGCCCTTAACCACGACGCCTACCTCCTTAAGGCCCATGGCCGCTCCGCGCTCGCCCAGGAGCTCGCCTACCTTGGCTGCGGCAAAGGGGGTGCCCTTTTTAGCGCCGGCAAAGCCCAAGGAGCCGGACGAGGACCAGGTAACCACATTGCCCGAGGTGTCCGCCAAAGACAGCTTGGTGTTGTTGTAGGTCGCCTCGACAAATAGCACGCCGGAGTCGAGGCGGCGCTTGCTGGCGCGCGCCTGGCCTGCCCCGCCCGCTCCGGCAGTGTCCCCTCCTTTTTTAACTATGCGTTTCTTTCCCATTTTTGGTTAGTGGTTAGTTGTTAGCCACTAGGGTCTAGGGTCTTTGCTAAACCCCAAACCCCAGTGGCTATTGGCTACGTTTTGCTCTCCTTGCGGCGGCCGCTACCCATGGTGCGGCGCACGTTGCCGCGCACGGTGCGCGAGTTGGTCTTGGTGCGCTGGCCGCGTACGGGCAAGTTTTTGCTGTGGCGCGTACCGCGGTAGCTACCGATGTCTTTTAGCCGCTTGATGTTGCCGGACACCTCGCGCTTGAGGTCGCCCTCGAGCTTCATGACCTCGAGCTCCTTGCGGATGGCGTTCTCCTCGTCCGCAGTCAAAGTATCGGCGCGCTTGGTTATGTCGATTTTTGCGGCGGCGCAGATAGTCTTGGCGCGAGAAAGGCCGATGCCGTAGAGCGCAGTGAGCGCGTAGGGTACTTGCTTGTTGGGGATTGTTATACCTGAGATACGCATCTTTTTATATTTGCTTCGTAAACTTCATCAAAAATTAGCCTTGGCGCTGCTTGTGGCGGGGGTTGCTGCACACGACGTAGACCGTGCCCTTGCGACGGAGCATCTTGCAGTTAACACAACGCACATGTAGTGAGGATTTTACTTTCATCTTTCTGTTTTGTAGAGCCTGGGCTATAGCCGGCGCATGATGCGCGCCTTGCCGCCGTACGGCTCGAGCTTGACGAGGACCTTGTCCCCGACGAGCACTTTGATGCGATGTAGACGCATCTTGCCTGCCAAGTAGCACAGAACCTGCTCCCCTGTTGAGAGAGTAACGCGGAACAGCGTATTAGGCAGAGCCTCGTCTACGATGCCCTGGATATCTGGTGTCTGATCCTGCATTAACGCTACCTAGAGATACTAAACCATCCCTTTAAATAAGTCAAAGAATACGCCTGAAGATAAGGGGAATTGCCCAGTTACCCCTTCCCTACTTGACAAATAAGCCTATAGGGTGTATAATGGTAAGTGGACGCTTTGTTGATGATGAAAGAAGTTGCGTCCGCTTCTCAAACATGATGGAGACTGACCATGGCTTCCTACAGCGACCCGACTCTCCGTGCTCGTCTTAATGAGATAGCCCGGCCCGAGGTGACAAAAAATCATTTCGGTGACAAGGGATACTTCGACCACCAGGTCGGCATTACCAAGATTCATCTGGACCAAGGGCTGATGTACATCCAGATCGGCTGGGGTATCGATGGCATGGATAACCCGATTTCGTCCGATGTCGCCGAGACGATCGACACCTTCGAGATCACCTTCAGCAACCTCGTTCGGCGTACCGCCGGCATCTACATCCTGCGTGATAAGGACAAGAAGAAGACTGTCCTGGCGCGCGCCCGGGTTCAGGATAGCCGGTACCAAGGAAACGACTCGTCGGACATCATCGTTTCCGGCAAGGAACGCAACGATGTCGTGAAGCTCTTCACTCTCATCCAGGCCGGCAAGCTCCGTCCTGACATCGAGAATGAGGAGTTCAAGCAGATCGAAGGCGCCGTGAACGAGCTCAAGCGCCTCCGTCGCGAAAATCCGGCGCTCAGGCGCCAGGTCCAAAGCCGCGACGAGACCATCCAGTCTCTCAACGGCCAACTCAGTGACGTTCGACGTCAGCTGAGCGGTATCCAAGCTGCTGCCGCGAAGCAGTAAGCCATAACGACCCAGATACTCTTGAAGCAACTACCGCGCATCCGAAAGGGTGCGCGGCTTCTTTTTATTTGCTGGTATCTATCTCCACCTTTATCTTTTCCGCATCCGCGGGGAAGTTTTTTATCCAAAACGGCCGCACACTGGCGCTCGCCGAGGCAATGGCCGGTGTAAATGACTCGACAATAGCCTGGAACTGCCCCTTATCCTTACCCAGCATGGCAGTGGTAAGCGCATTTGGGTCAAACTGCCATACCAGAGTGGTGTTGCCGTCAAACATAAGCGTTATTTCCTCATCTTGGGGCTTGGTCGAGCTTGCAACCGACACATTGAGCGTGCCCTGGTCCAAAAAGTCGACCGCCTCGCCCTTGTAGCCTGCTACCAGCCTGCCGGCCAGGGCGCTTGCCAGGTCGCGGATGCCAACGACCGCGCCCACTGCGGTGGCGCTCTGGCTGAGCGTCGCGGTTTTTTTATCGGTAGCGGCGGTCTGGGCAACAGGGCTGTAGGCAATATCGAGCGTGCCGGGTATTGCGGTAGCGGTAGCCGGTATGGCACCGGCCAAGATTCCTTGCACCGAGCTGTCGAGCTCGGCCTTGAGCCTGGCTTGGGCGCTTGCCAGGTCAGCATCGGCCACAGCCGGCTCATCGCCGACAAACCCGCCGGCCATGAGCCTAGCGGTGGCGCTAAATTTATCAAACCGGGGGTCGCCGGCAAAGCCCGGCAAGGTAAAGGTGGTAGCCCCTCGGTTATAGCTCTCGCCCGGCGACTCGGCGTTGGCGGTGGCTACCGCCGAGCCATTGGCCGGCAGGTCGACTGACGATGCCAGGCGGTAAATCTTGCCGTCGGGGGCCTTAAGGCGCGTGCCCGAGATAAGCCGCTGGCTTGCTGAGTAGGTGCTCGAGATAGTGACCACGCCAGTCGCTTGGCGGGATACTTTTTTAGTGCCAGTTGCGGGGACGGTAGTGGTGGCCCACCGGGTGGCGGTAACCGTACTAAAGGCCAAGGTGCCCACCGGAGCACTGACACGGGCAACAATAGTAGAAGAGGCCGTAGTTATAACCTCGGTGCGCGGGTGGACTACCACTGTTGCGCCCGCGTAGAACATCGATACCCCGGCAACACCGCCGATGCATATGACAATTATAATGAGCGCCCACAAAATAAAGCGGCCGGGGCGCCTGCGGCGGCGGGCGCGCGGCTTTTGCTCGATTGGCTCCGGCGGCTGGTAGTCGGGCAAGTCTTGGGGCGGGATGTGCCGGTGGCCTTGGGGTATGGGGATATTGCGGATAGACCTATCCCCTGGCGGAATCATGTCGCGCATGTCGTTAGTATAGCATTATGCCGACCGGTGTGCCTCGCCTCTGTGGTTGTGGCCGAGAGCAGCGCTGGTATACATGGCATTGAGGCTTAAATGGATGTCGGGGGCGTGGCTGGCCGAAACATACGGCGCGGCATGGTGGCTGCGCAGTGTCCTGACGATACCGCCTTGCGGAAACAGCTCCACGAGCGACGGATGCGCAAGCGAGCGGGCAAACCACTCGCTGGTAGTCTCGGGAGCGAGCACAAAAACCGTGCTGCTGCCCTGGCCCGTAAAAAGATCATGCGCCGCGTGCTTAAACTCGCCCGCAAAATGCCCGGCTGCGGCGGCAAGAGCCTCATTCATATGATGTAGACGCATGGCCGAGCGGGCTTCGTGCTCCGAGAGCCCCGCGTGGGCCTTGAGTGTGCGCAGTATGTGCCCTAGGCCTATGGGCACGGTGGCGTGACCCGCCACATGGCTGTCTTTAAGCACGATAAGCTCAGAGACTTCGCCGTTGACCGACACTAGGAGCGCGTTTGGCTCGTGCGGGTAGAGCGCGCGCAGGCCGTGTACTGCCGCCGAGGCGTGCGCGTGCACGGCAGTGGGCACCCCGCCAAACAGAGACGCTATGCGGGGCGCCAAGGTGTCCGTAATGGCTGTGATAAAGTCGGGCCGCCCCGCCTGGAGGTTAGGCACGCCCCATGGGGCCGATAAAAAAAGCACGACACGGCTCACCGGTGCCACGCCGCCGTAGTGGCGCAGGCGGGCCGCCACCTCACTGGCTTGCAAAAGCGACTCGCTGGCCGCGTGCTCGACTGCGCGCGAGAGGCTTGCGGCCGAGCGCGTGTCCATAAGCGGCACCGCAGTGCGCGCCTCGCCAAACAACTGGGGTGCTTGGCCCGGGGCCAACTTGACCAGGCAAGAGCCTACCGAGCCGTTTTCGATATCGAGTATAAGCGCTGTGGTCGGCGGCTTTTTGCTAAACAAGCCCATACTAAAAGTATACCCTTATTTATTCGAGTACTGCCTTGATGCGGCGGATGCCTTGGGCTACCGCCTCTTCTTTTTGGATTTTAAATACGCCGGACTCCTTAAGCTCTCCGGTGTGCTCGACGTGCGGGCCGCCGCAGAACTCTATGGAAAATGCCGAGTTAAGCGGCCCTACCGAGTAGACCGACACGCGCTCGGGGTACTTGGCGCCAAACTCGTGCTCGGCATGCAATTTTTCCGCATCATCGAGGCTCATTTCGGTGCGCACGACCGGCAAATCTTCCTGTATCTTTTCGTTAACAATGCGCTCTACTTCGGCTTTTTGCTCCAGAGTCATCTTGCTCCCGTAGTTAAAGTCGATGCGCAGGCGCTCGGCAGTAATGTTGCTGCCACGCTGATGTACTTCGGAACCAAGAACTATTTGTAAGGCTTTTAACAGTAGGTGATGGGCTGTATGTAATCGAATAGTCTGTTCCGAAGTATCGGCCAAGCCGCCTTTAAACTTTTGCTCGGAGCCGGCGCGGCTTAAGTCTTGGTGCGCCTTAAGGAGCTCCTTAAACTCCTCGATATCTACTTGCTTGATGCCGCGCTCCCCCGCCTCCTCGAGTATGAGCTCCAAAGGAAAGCCGTAGGTGGTAACCAGTTGGAATGCGTCTTGAGCCGAGACCGAGCCGTTTTTCGTAAAACGCTCGAGCTCTTTGGTGCCGCGAGCAAGGGTTGCGATAAACTTCGCCTCTTCTGCGGATACTTGCTGCTCAATTTCAACCTGCTTTGCGGCAAGCTCGGGATACTGGCTCTTATACTCCTCGACAATACCCGGGATGACCGAGGCAAGCGCCATGTCCGGGTGCAAACGGTGCAAAAACAAGACCGCGCGGCGCAACAGACGGCGTACAAAGTAGCCCTGGTCTTTGTTGTCGGGGCGCACGCCGTCGGCAATTAAAAATACAGCCGCCTTGACGTGGTCCGCAATGATGCGGAAGGCGCGCAAATTTTCGGTATATTTTTTGCCGCTTGCCTGCTCGAGCTGCTTAATGATAGAGGCATGCGCTACAGTAAAGATGTCGTTGGAGTTCTCCGACACTGCGGCGATGCGCTCCAGGCCGCCGCCAAAATCGACGTTTTGCTTGGGCAAAAGGCCGAAGGTGCCATCCTCCTTCTTTATATATTGCATAAAGACCGAATTGCCGATCTCGAGGAACCGGCCGCAATCGCAATTGGGGTGGCACTCCGGGCCGAAGGCCAGGTCATGTTCGGTGCCAAAGTCGTAAAAGACTTCGGAGTCGGGGCCGCCCGGCTCGCCTGCGGGCATCTGGTCTGCAGTGCCTGCGCGGGTCCACCAATTTTTAGAGCCGTAGAAAAATATCCGCTCCGCGGGTATACCCAAGCTTTTCCATATCTCTGCAGATTCAGTGTCTTTCGGTATGTTGTTTTTGGGATCTCCCTCAAAACAACTCACCCATAATTTCTCCGCTGGTATGTCAATCTCTTTGGTCAAAAACTCATAAAACCACGAGAGCTGCTCTTTTTTAAAGTAATCGCCCAGGCTCCAGTTGCCGAGCATCTCGAAGAATGTCGTGTGCCGATTGTCCCCCACCTCCTCGATATCCATCGAGCGGAAGGATTTTTGGCTGTCGGCCAAGCGCGTGCCCGACGGATGCGGCTGGCCCAACAGGTACGGCACCAGGGGCTGCATGCCCGAGCCGGTAAACAGGGTGGTCGGGTCATTCTCGGGCACCAAAGGGGCGCTCGGGATAATTACATGCCCTCGAGCCTTAAAAAACTCCAAATATTTTGCCCGCACCTCATTGAGCGTCATTGCTTATAAAATACAACAAATTTGCCAAAAGAAAAAGGCTTGGCCAAAAGAAAAGCACCCTGGTACCACAGTACCAGGGTGCAATGAAGAACTTCTCGGGTCACTCCTCGTTAAACAAGGCTGTCCTCAGTGCAGCGAGCATGCCTGCCGCGTCATTAACTTGTTCGAGTTTCTGCTCGAGTTCGGCCTTAGAGCTGAGGACCGAGGCGAGCTCCTCCTTGAGATCCGCCTCCCTTTTCTCGAGAGCCTTGATCCCATCTCGGTACTTCTTGGCCGAATCGACTTGCTGCTTTAGGTGTTCGACCTGATCGATCAGTCCTGCGGGATGATCGAGCAGTTTCGGGGCAGCCAGGGTCTTGGGCGCAGAGACCGCCTTCTCGGCACCCTTTTCTGGGGACACTAGTTGAATGGGTTGCGGCCGCGGCTTAGTCGTATGAGCCTTGGCCGCCGTTAAGAGAGCAAGTCCTGGTGGCGTCTTCAGGAGGACTCGCTTATCGCCTTCTTCAGTTTCCGAAAGATAACCCCGTCGCTTGAGAACTTCGATAATCCGGCCAATATTTCTCGGGGTCAGTTTCTCCTCCACCAGTATACTGATGGCATTGATAGCATAGCCGCGATAGAGCTTAGGCGGGTCATAGATATTCCATCGCGCATCGTTATACACAGCTTGCACTATGTTTACGACGACAGCGATGTCGTTTAGGTAGGACTCGGTATTCTGCCTCCAGTTCGGGTCGTCGTCGTCTTGGTCCGCGTCTTCATTAGACTTGGGTTCAACGGCGACAACCTGTTGCGCCGACTGGATGCTCTTAGGGTTTTGTTGTGGAAGCCACTCTTTGCCGACACGGAGGAATTCTTGACTTCCTTCGATCGGTTGAAAGTGCCCTAAAACGACAAGCGAATCCAAGTTGGAGCCACCTGCGTTGCCGACTATCTGCGTCCAGGTTTCAGCCACGATTTGGCGGCTGACTATTCCCGTAGCCGAAGGCTGCAGTGCGGCCATCAGCTTCTCAATGCGCTCGGCGTCGTCCAGAGGCTGAGGCGTTACCGACATCGTGGCAGACTTGCGCGGCGGCCCCTGCTTTTGGTCTTCCGCCGTACATCCCTCTTCCTTCATTGCTAGGTCCATCCGGGTGTGGAATTCAAAGACGTCCATCTTCAGGTGATGCGGCAACCTGAGCAATAACCTAAACCGCTCATTGTTGCTGCGCCACTGAAACCGGAGTTCAACAGCGTGTTGTGCTTCGATCGGCATGGCGAGCCGTAGTCCTTTGTGATGGCTGCCGCCTGTAGTTGTGTCGGCAACCACGTAGGTAAAGCTACCACTGAAGTTTGCCGAGGCCAGTAGTTTCTCCAAAGAGAATTCGAATTCCTTCCGGACAGGCCGGAAAGCGCGTTTCATCTTTTCGCGGCCGTCTTGAGTGAGGGAGATGGCAGCAGTAGTCGCAGGAGCAAGCATGTGACCTCCTTATTGGGTGTTACAAAGAACACTCCGGTTGACGCCAGATAAAGCATAACATTTTTATTATAGTCTGTCTAGTGCATAGAAAAAGGCCCCGCGACTAGCGCGGGGCCCTGTTTTTTGCCCGTACAAGCGCCAGGTTCATTTCGGCGGTGAGCCTCCATGCGACCCCGACATGCCTGCGAGCAGCGCAGAGCAATTGCCTGCCCCGTGCAGCAGCTTGCTTAGGCTGCTGCGGGAGTCGCCACACTCTCCGTTTCGGCATCTTCACTACCCTCCTCGTCGGTACCGCCGAGCTCGGCATAAGGAGCGCGCGGCTTGATGTGGCGCGTCCGCTTGCCTTTATTCATCCAAGTACAGAGATTCATATACAAGGTGAACTGAGCCTATCCGGAGGCTCCCGCCAAGCGGATGACCTCCGGGTCCCCGATCGGGAACTTAGAGAGCTTGTAACGATGGTCCTTCGAAACATGGAGTCGCTTTTCGTCCTCGCCCGGCCAGAAGTCATGGTGGTCGGAGAGCATCTTGGCCAGCGTCCGCAGGAAGCCGCCCTTGATGTATGGGGCGGTTCCCTTCGTGTGGATGCGGCGGATGCCCCAGCACTCGTCGATGAGCCCCCAGAACGTACGTATATTCTCGCGCACATTCTGGACGCCCACCGCTTCACCCATGCGGTCGAGACCGGGAATAAAGAGGTCGATCCCGCCGCTGAGGACGCCGGCCTTGTGTCGGTGCAGCTCGTTGGCCACCCGGAGGAACGTGAGCGCAGTGATGAGCTCGCCGCGCGCCATGTTCTGCTTCCAGCACACGCGGTCGTGCATGACGAAGGAGTTCTCGTTGACCGTCAGCCCGTAGAGGCTGAAGATCAGTTTGTTCTCCTCGCGTGCGTTGTGCAGCAGAACGTTGGGCGAGACCTTCGTCTGCTTGGCGTTGAGCTTGTGGAAGCGCTCCTTCTCCCAAGCCTTCGAGGTGTTGAAGAACACCGTCGCGCCGAGCCGCACGGCCGCCCCGGGGTTGCCGGAGAGGAAGTTGCGGGTCTCGACCACGCGCTGCTGGCCGTCGACGATGTAGACGCGGTCGAACAGCGAGAAGGTATTGGGCCGGATCATGCGGTGCTTCTCGCCGCGCATGCCCAACTGGATGTCCGGCAGCTGCTCGCCCTTGGTGAGAGCTTCGCGGATGTCGGCGCGCTGACGGTCGGTCAGCTCTTCCCGCTGGTAGTCGTCAATCAGCAGATGCTGGAGCGAATCGAGGGTAAGGACGCCCCGGAGGACGATCTTGTCCTCAGACTCGTCGAGCGCCGCACTTTCCATGCGGATAGGGGTCTTGTCAGCCATGGTCCAGGTCCTTTCAAAGGGTTTGGACATTGTTGAAGAACTCCCGAATATAGCGCCGTCAGGGACTAGGTCCGTATTGGGGGCTAGGGATCCGAGGGTGCCACAGGGTGCGGTACCATATTTTCTATAGCATAAACTAAGACAACGTGTCAATAGGTTACAAAATTCCACAATAAAGTAAGAAATTTGCTATCATCAAGCGCTATATGGCCGCAAAATCTAAAAACAAAGACTACTGGGGGTTTGATACTAAGCATATGGACCGCTCTGTGCGGCCGCAGGACGACCTGTACCGCTATGCCAACGGCCGGTGGCTTACGACCACAAAGATCCCGCCCACCGAGTCGCGCTGGGGCTCCTTTTTTACCTTGCGGGTCAATACCGAGCACCAGCTAAAAAATCTGGTTAAGACGACCAAGCAGTCGCAGATACGGAATATGTATGCCTCGGCTATGGACATGGCCGCCCGCAACAAGCTGGGGGCAAAGCCCATTGAGCCCCTGCGCCGCGAGATTGCCGGCATACAGAGCCAAAAAGACTTGCAAAAGGCGCTTATAAAGCTCAGCCGCCTGGGGCTTGCCGGCTTTTGGGGCGAGATGATAGAGCAAGACCTTAAAGACACGACGCGCTACGCGCTGTTTTTGTGGCAGGGCGGGCTTAACATGCCCGACCGCGACTATTATTTACTGGATAAGCCCGAGCAGGTGCGCGTGCGCACGGCGTACAGACAACACATTCGCAATGTGCTCAGGCTTGCAAAATACAAACCGCAAGCTATTAATAAGGCCGAGGAAATCATTATGGCGCTGGAGACGCGCTTCGCCCGGGCCTCGATGCCCAAAGAGGACATGCGCGATCCGCACAAGATATACAATAAGTACACCCTGCCCGGGCTGCAGCGGCTCTCGCCTGCAGTTGCTTGGGAGCCTTATTTTGCCGGCATCGGCGCCAAACGGCTCCCCTATGTGCTGGTGGGCCAGCCCGAGTTTTTTAAGGAGGTCTCAAGGATGCTCAAGGAGATCCCGCTTGCGCAGTGGAAGGTATTCTTAGACTACGACCTACTAAACAGCGCCGCGGGGATGCTCTCTGAGCCCTTTATAAAGGAGACCTTTTGGTTTTACTCGCAGGTGCTGGCCGGCACTAAAAAGATGAAGCCCCTGTGGCGCCGCGCGCTGGGTGCCGTCGGAGCGACCTTAGGGGAGCTTGTCGGCAAGCTCTATGTTGCCGAGCATTTTCCGCCCCAGGCCAAGCGTACGATGGATGAGCTGGTCTCCGACCTCTTTGCGGTCTACGAGGCACGCATCAAGCAACTCGACTGGATGAGCGGGCCAACCAAAAAGAAGGCGGTTAAAAAGCTGCGCACCATGGAGCGCAAGATTGCCTACCCCAAGAAGTGGAAGAGTTACGCGGGGCTGGTTATAAAAAAGGGCGACTACGCCGGCAACCTGCTGCGCTCGGCGGAGTTCGAGCATAAGCGCGAGCTGCGCAAACTGGGCCGGCCCATAGACCGGCACGAGTGGCTCATGACGCCGCAGACGGTCAATGCGTACTTTAATCCCCCGATGAACGAAATAGTCTTCCCTGCCGCCATACTGCAGTGGCCGTTTTTTGACCCCAAGGCCGATGCCGCCATAAATTACGCCGGCATCGGCTCGGTTATAGGCCACGAGATGACGCACGGCTTTGACGACGAGGGCTCGAAGTTTTACCACCAGGGCAACTTAAAGAATTGGTGGCGCAAGGATGACCGCCAAAGATTTGAGAAGCGCGCGCGTCTTATCGTCGCCCAAGCCAACGCCCACCAAGTGGAGCCGGGCGTGCACTTAAACGGCAAGCTGACCTTGGGCGAGAATATCGCCGACTTGGGCGGGCTGGTTATTGCCTGGGATGCATATCAATCGTATCTGAAAAAGCACGGTCGCCGCGATATACAGGGATTTTCGCCCGAGCAGCGGTTTTTCCTGGGCTTTGCGCAGATGGAGCGCGAGCTCTCGCGGCCCGAGGTTAAGAAGCTTGCAGCGCTTACCGACCCGCATGCCGAGGCGCCCTTCCGCATCAATAACCCGGTAGCAAACTTTGCCCCATTTGCCGAAGTGTTTAAGGTAAAAAAGAGCGACAAGCTCTATCGCGACCCAAAACAACGGGCCGAAATCTGGTAATTCCTGTAAAAGCCCGACAAGCCAGTCTTATTCCCTTATTCTCACGAATTAGAGAATAGATAGAGAAGTTTTTATTATCGGGTTTAGGGGAGTTTGCAGATGGTAGTGCATCTCTAGGCCTATTTGCTTTCGTTCCACGATATTTGCACTCAGGAGTACAGATAGATGCCTCGAAGTTGACTTGAAAGAAAGTCCTATAACTTCTGCAATAGTCCCAACCTTGGCTCCTGGATTTTTAGAGAGATATACTATGATTGCCAAGCGGCGTGCATTCGCAACTGCTTTTAGTACCCTCTCTGCATCGCGTAGTTTGTTTGCCATAATCTATTCGCTTATTCGTACGAATATGACTATATTATCGAATTATACTGTGGTATGTCAAAACAAGGCTTTTTAGGCCCAAACCAGCGGTTTGCCGGGCATTCCGCTGGTTTTGCTAGAGCCAGTCTATAGGGGTCTGGTCGGTTTCTTCTAAATACTTATTTGCTTTGCTAAAGGGCCGCGAGCCGAAAAATTTTGTTGCAGAAAATGGGCTGGGGTGTGCGGACTCGATAACGCAATGCCGGCTGCGGTCTATGTGCGCACCTTTTTGCCGGGCGTAGTTGCCCCACAAAATAAACACCACGTGCTCTTTTTTGTCGCTAAGTGCCTTTATGACCGCATCGGTAAATTGCTCCCAGCCTTTGTTTTGGTGCGAGCCGGCGGTACGCGCCCGCACCGTAAGGGTGGCGTTTAACAGGAGCACGCCCTGCTTGGCCCAGCGCTCCAAGTCCCCTTTCTTCGCCATGGCTTCAAAGGGCACGTCCAAGTCAGTCGAAAGTTCTTTAAAGATATTCTGCAGAGACGGCGGCAAGCGGGTGTCCGGCGGCACGGCAAACGAGAGGCCGTTGGCCTGCCCTGCTCCGTGATACGGGTCTTGACCCAAGATAACTACCTTAACGGCATCAAACGGGCACAACTCAAAAGCCTTAAAGATATTTTTAGGCGCCGGGTATACCGCGCCTCTCTTGTACTCTTCTTTTACAAATTGCGTGAGCTTAAGAAAATACTCTTTAGAAAATTCGTCCTGCAAAGCCTCCTTCCAGCTTTGCTCGATCTTGACCTCCATGGCTAGGGGCGGAAGCCCTCCTCCCACAATAGTTCCAGCTTGCGCGGAGCGCCGCCGCGGTTGTAGTCGCCAATGCGGCCGTCTGAGCGCACCACGCGGTGGCAGGGCACGTCGGGGTTGTAGTTGTGCGACATCAGGGTACCAACTGCGCGGGCGGCGCCAGGCTTGCCGGCCTTTGCCGCAACCTGCTTGTAGGTCAAGACTTTGCCCTTGGGTATACGGGCGACAACGGCATAGACGCGCTCGGCAAACTTAGAAGAGGCTTTGGGTTGTGATATCTCCATGGGCAATTTTGCTAGCCTTTAACTCGGGTGCCTTTGGCTGCTCCAGTTTACCACTTTGGGCTTTTTGGGCGAGGAGGGCTCGGCCGGCGGCCTCGCGGTAGCGGCAGTAGTCGCAGTCGGACCCAGCTGGCGGAATTTCGTCGCTGTCCAGGCACGCCTTAAGACGCAAGAGGCAGTCCTCTACCCAGTCGGTCGAGCCGGTGTAGGGCACCAGGGTAAGCTCAAAGTCGAGCCGGCCGTCGAACGACTCACGGTCGCGGGTGGCATTGGCATAGACCCAGTAGCCGGTGTCGGACACTTCGAATCCGTTTTGGCGCAAGAGCCACTGATATATCTCGAGCTGGCGCTTGTAGCCACGGTGCCAGTCCTCGTCTAAAGACTCTATCTTGCCGTCCTTGCTGGTGGCTTTGTAGTCGATGACGATGAGTTTGCCATCCTTACCCACCCAAATATCATCGACACCGCCGCGGATTTTGAGCCCGGTTGGCTTGTGGTCGCACATGACGCCGCGCCGGAGCGCATCGCGCCATGCATCCATGTTGGCGTGCTGGAGCGGCACGGCGTCGAGCCCATAGGCCTCGGCCAAGGGGTGGCGCGTGCCCTTTGCGCGGTGCGCGTCGAGCTCTTTTTTAAGGAGGGCGTCGACCGCCGAGTTGAGGTTAAAGGGGTAGCCGGGCGGCCGGGCGACGCCCAGACGGTTGTCTATATAAAAGCAGCGCTCGCACTCGCAAAAGAGGTCTATTTTAGAGCGCGAGAGGGTCCACTTGGGCCCGCCGTAGCTGTAGTCGGGGTTGCGGTTGGGTTTGTAAAAGAGGCTCACCGGCCTATTTTACATGACTACTCGGCTTCTGTCCCGTACGAGCGGCGCAGCTTATTTTCCAAGCGCAAGAGAAGCGAAAATACCAGGATGCCCAAGACCGTAGCGGCAAAAGCGACGCCAAAGTAGCCCAGGCCTGCGGTCATGCCTATCGCTGCGGCAACCCATATCCCCGACGCGGTCGTAAGCTCTACCGGATGCTCACTCTTGTATACCGCAAGCCCTGCGCCGATAAACCCGATGCCGATGACTACCGAGCCGGCGATTTGCAAGGGATTGATGCCCACAAAGGAGGCAAGCTGGTAGCTTGCCACGACACCCACCACGGTAAACAGGGCCGAGCCCAAAGACACCAGCGCGTAGGTGCGCATGCCGGCATGCTTGCCCGCAAGCGAGCGCTCGAGCCCAAAGAGCGCGCCCAGGAGCACCGCCACCACAAGACGCACGATGACCTCTATTTCTACGCCGGATAGGTGCCCTAACATACTCTAAGTGTAGCGCAGTATTTAGCGCGCGCTAAAGGTTGCCCACAAGCGTCCGCCATCGGCATCGGCCACAGGCAAATCCTTAGACAAGCTAAATACCCGGTCGCCGTTATCGACCGACAAGCCTACAAAGTAGCGCTGGCCCGGCTCTGTGGCGCGCAGGAGGCTCACGGTGCCCTTTTTGTCGCCTGCAAAGTAGAGCCGCGCGCCCAGGGCGTTGCCGGGCTTGCCCTCGCGGCTAACGTAGACCACGACCCAGGTAGGCCGCGCAATATTGAGGCTCTTTATACTGACGCTCCCTCCGGCCTCCTGGTCCTCTACGACCACAGGCGCTTGGGTGCTGCTTTTGGCCGTGGTCGGGGCGCCCGAAGTGCTCGCGGGAGCGGCTGTGCTGGTAGCCACGGAGGCTACCTCCGGTGCCGCCTTGGGGTTAACTGTTGACCATGCGGTCGCTAAAAGGACCCCGACGATGATGCCGCCTACCAAGAGCGCCGCATATATGGGCGCTTGCGTCTGCAATGCTGCTACTGCTGGCTGCTTGGAATCTTCCATAAGCTCTTGTATAAAAATGGGTAAAAGAAGAGCCAACTGCTGCTATTGTACCCTTGGGTGGGCAGCACACAAGGCACCCGCCTCTTCGAGGACTGCAGAGGCCTTGCTCCCTGCAACACCCGCCTCGGCAAGGGCCCGGGTATTTTGGGCGAGCTCGCTGCATAGCACGATTCGTTTTTCCAAAAGATACATCTTTTCGCGTCTGCTTAGGGTGGTAAGAGCCGTTACAGGGTAGAGCCCTGCGGCGTCGATGCGGTCGTGCAAGGTGTGCCCGTTGGGCTCCTCCCAGCTGAGCAACTCGAGCCCGGCGCAGGCGGCGTAGCGGCTGGCATGGGTAGTAAATTTGGTATTTGTTACTAGCAATCCGAGTATGCGGCGCGCTGGGTCCGCCTTAGCTTTAGCGACGGCGGAGATATCGTCCATGCGCGCCTTAACATAGAGCGCGGTCTTAAGATCTGTCTTAAAGCCGGGGCTGTTGTGGAACTTGGCCTCGACATACAGGGTCTCGTGGCCTTTTTTGGCAACGACATCTACCTCGTGCTCGACGCACCCGCCCACAATGATGCGGTCGGTCGTAGACTCCCAGCCCTCGGCCCGCAAAAGCGCCGCGATATACGTCTCAAAGGGGAATCCGCTCGGCCCGAAGTCCCATACTGCCCGCTTAAGGCTGTAGCGGGCTGCCACGCCGCGGCGCGCCTCGCGCAGGCGCGCAAAGGCGCGGCGGTATATCTCTTGCGTCGTAATGCCGTCAAACAGCTCGCCCTCGACGAGCTCGGCTATCTCTTGGGCGGAGGTGCGGTCCGCGCCCGCGCGCGCCAAAGACGCCATGAGCTTATGGCTGTCGAACGACTCGCGCATGCCGTCGGCCTTGGTAATGAGAAGCGCCATCCCCTTTAGTATACGGTCGATTCCTGTATCACTCCCCCGCCCAAGCATCGCTCTTGTTTATAAACCACCAAGGATTGCCCCTTAGGTACCCAGTGCGGCTTGAGCAACATTACTTTTGCAAAGGTCAGACCTTTGAAATCTTCCCCAAGGTCAGACCTTTGCAAAACAGCGGGGATAAGCTCCTGGCGATAGCGATAGCGCGCCAGGCATGGGCCGCTCTCTACGCTCCCTATCCAATTAGTATCTGCTAAAAGCACCTCGGTTGCAGTTGCCGCAGTGGGAAATTTGTCGGTTGAGACAGTAATGGTGTTGGCTGCTATGTCTTTGGCTATCACATAGTGCGGTGCAGCAGCGGGGCTCTGACTATGCAAGCTAAAGCCGTGCCGCTGGCCCAGGGTGTAGAGCAGGGCGCCCTCGTGCACACCCACCTCCTGGCCTGACTCGTCGAGCACTGCGCCGGGTGCAGGGTGCAGTTCTTTTTGAAGCATGGCGGAAACTGAAAGCGGGCCCAAAAAGCAGAGGCCCTGGCTGTCGCGCCGCGCCGCATTGGGCAAGCCGAGCTTGGTTGCCAGCTTGCGCACCTGCGGCTTGGTTAGGTGTCCGATAGGAAATAGAACGTGCTTTAAAATAGCACCGGGCACCGCCCATAAAAAATACGACTGGTCTTTTTCCTTATCGACGCCCACAAGTAGCTCGCCCGAAGACACTCTTGCATAATGCCCCGTAGCGACCCAGTCTGCGCCTTGTGCGCGAGCCCACTCGTAAAACAATCCGAACTTTATCTCGCGGTTGCACAAAATATCGGGGTTGGGGGTGTTTCCTTGGCTAAAGCCTCGTATAGATTCAGTAAATACCCTCTCTTGATACTCTTTAGACAGATCAACCTCGACAAAAGGAATTTTAAGGTGCGCGGCCACGCGCATGGCGCTTATCCTGTCCTCGCCGGCGGTGCAGGGGTAGCCCTCGATAGCAATGCGTATAAAGGCGCCCACGACCTCGTGGCCTTGGCTTTGCAGCAAGGCGGCAGAGACAGCCGAATCCACCCCGCCGCTTAAACCGACAAACACTTTCATACACTTGTTATAGCGTCTTTATAATAAAAAAGAAATCGCCGCCCTGGTTGGGCGGCGACAGTGTTGGAGCCGTCGAAGCTAGACGACCTGGTAGATGGGACAATGTTGGACCTTCCACTCCTTGAAGTAGCTGACCAGCACGCTGCCGCTTTGGGATGCAGCGAAACGCTTTGAGGCATATCGGATGCCCCAGAGCGCTGCCAGGATTCCGACCAGCCAAGCCAGTGGCCCGCTCCATGCACCGAACAAGTCGTATGCATATGATGCGCCCGGAGTTATTGCAACGCCCCAAACCCACGGAGCGCCGTAGACTGGCGCATAGTAGAAGATAAGCGAGAGCAGCCCCAGACAGATTGCAACCATGACCAGGCATCCAATCACCATCAAGAATGGAGACCGGAAATCTGGTCCTTGAGCCCAGTCCATCCAATCAATATCGTCGCGATCGTATGTACAGACAGTGAGCTTTGAGAGTGTTTGTCGGCACGGAAGCCAATCCGCTGCAATTCCCCCTTGCGAAACATAGACAAGCTTCCTGCCCTCACAAATAAAGAGCCAGAGTCGCCACAGGGGTTGGCCAAGAATTCCGAAAATGACCCCAAGAACGACCCATGCCATCAGGCTCAACACGACCCAAGGGATGAGGTGCAGCAGGAAACGGACCACCAAGGTACAGCGGTCTACTGCCGCAGGCTTTCTTACCTGCACCGTGAACATATACGCCACCCGAAAAAGCAGGCTCGAGCGGTCGAGTTTGCCGTCTTGCACCAGTGTCATCATTCTCTCCGGTATGTTCGCGACTCCCCATGAGTGCGTTCTTTCTGCTATGAAAGTACTATGAAAAAACCAGCCCGTCAAAGAGTCCTAACTAAAAGTACGGGTCGATGTATTTCTTTTTGTTGGCCAGATGCTCGGCATAGGTGGTGGCAAAGTGGAAGTTTCCGTCGAGGTCGGAGAGGAAGAATACGTAGTTGGTCTTTACCGGAGTGAGTGCCGCGGTAATGGAATCCAGCCCCGGGTTGTCGATAGGCCCCGGCGGAAGCCCTTTATATTTGTACGTATTGTACGGCGAGTCAAACTTAAGGTCCTCGAGCGTTACCTCAAAGGTATTCTTGCCGAGTATATAGGGGAAGACGGCATCCACCTGCAAGGGCATCCCCACTGCAATGCGGTGCCAGAGCACCCCGGCTATCTTTTGCCTATCGACGGTCTTGTTAGCCTCCTTTTCCAGTATCGAGGCCATGGTCAAAATTTCGAGCTCGGTGTGGCCAGACGCCTCTATCTGCTTTGCCAGCTTGGTGAGCTTGGTATGAAACGCGTTGTTAAAGACCGAGAGTATGGCCTCGATAGAGTCCGACGGCATAAAGAAGTACGTGTCAGGGAAAAGGTACCCTTCCTTGCCGTCGGTCGCGCTTATAAAGGCGCGCCGGTCGAAGTTGGGGAGCTTTTCGTACAGTATGCGCGCTATAGTTTTGGTGTCCGAGCCCTCGGGGATAGTAACGCGCACCGGCGTTGTCTCGAAGTCGCCGCTGACGATGCGCACCGCCACGTGTATAAGGCCCTCCTCGCGCCCAAAGTAATACACGCCGGCGGGCACGTTGCGGTCGTTGCCTAAAATCCGGGCGACTTGCCTAAAGGTCCAGCCGCTGCGCACGATGTTGCGCTCGGCCAGTATATCGCCTACCGCTTTGAGGCTCGAGCCCGCCGGCACCGAAACATACGAGCCCGACGGAAAGTACGCGGGTGCCGAGAGCGTTACATGGTAGACCCCCCAGCCCACAATGATGATCGCTCCTATGGTCACGACCGCATGCTCAAGCGCGCGCAAGGAGGTATACCAAGTCCAGCCCCTGCGGCCCCAATGCAAGAATGTCGGAAAATGCCGATAGTGGAAGGTAAATCGCGGGTCCATAAGAAGCAATTATATCGGCAAATTGATAGGCGCGTCCGAGCGGCGGCTGGGCACGCGGTCCAAAGCAGGCGTCTGGACGACCGACGACGGGAAGTGCCATATGGTCGCCAGCTCTTCGGTGGTCATAAAGACCGGCACCTGGTCGTACGGCACGTAGAAGTACGCCCGCTGCTTGTAGCGGAAGAAGAGGCTATTGCGGACGCGATTAGCCCGTATGTCACGGAAATCCTGCCAAGGGTAGTCGAACCAGTTGCTCCCCCGCTCGGGCATGATGGCATTGTAATTTTCCTGCCGGTACGGGTCGAAGAACTTGACCACATTGCCGATATTAATGCCGTTAAACTTGTCGGTCTCTGCAAGGTACATGACCCTGATGCCGCACTCAAAGACCGTTTTAGTTAAATTGCGCTCAATAGCCTCGACCTGGAGCTTTTCTCCGCCGGTTAAGAGAGTCGAGCCGCGCGCCCCCACTTTCTTTTTTTCTGTATCTTCCTCGACAAAGCTCTGCGCCCGCTCTATGGCTTGCCTGGTAATGTTTTTTATTTTTTCGCGCGCAGGCATGGCCCAATCGTCACGCTTTTTCTTTGGGTAGTAAAAGCCGTACCACTCCTCTGATTTGCGAGCTCGCATGATTATCTGCATCCAGATATACTCGCCCTTGCCCACTTGGCCCAAAAACTCGACCAGGTTGGTAAGGGGGTCGACCTGGCTCTCGGGCTTGTCAGGGCTCTTATCGAGCCCGTAGTCAATGTAGGTCTTAATAGGCAAGGCGTCGGCGTCGGCGGTCTTTTTAAATTCCGAGCCCCACAAGCCGTATCTTTCTAAAGAAAAGGGTATCTTGGCCACATAGTCCTCTACCTCTGTAATCCGAGCCTCAGGGTATTGGCCGTAGAGACGGGCCTCCAAGACATTCTTCCAGCCTTTGCGGCAATGGAGATAGAACTTGACCTGGCCCTCGTTGCTGGCAATCTCCAGCGTAAATACCGCGCGGAAAGAGCCTCGCCATAGGCGAGCCAAAAAGGTGCCCTCGCCGCCGGAGTTGTTTAGGGCGGTCAAAAACAGCTCCATCGCGAGCGGCGACTTCTCTACCTCGGGCGGGAGCTGGAGCTCGAGGAGCACGTGCTCTTGCTTAAACCAGAACATAAAGCGGATATAGTGCATCCACGTAACCCAAAAAAACTGCCCCAGATATATGGGGAGCCAGACTGGGGATATGGCGATGACCATTGCCAATGTGCCGGAGACTGCCACAGGATCTATACCGGCAGCTACTATGACCAAGGCCAAGAAAGCCAGAGGCATCACTAACAGCGGCTCGATAGCCCATCCATACAGCCAGTCGGCAACTGCATGCGAGCCGTCGTAGGTCCAGAATAAAAATAGCTTCTTGTACCAGGGCTGCTCGCTAAAAGGTACGCCCCCACCTGCCGCGTGTGCCATGCTAGTATTATACTGCATACTAATACGGAGCCATGGATAATTTTGATACGCTCAATCGAAACGTGGACACCTTTAATGCTGCTGTGGGCGCGGGTTTTTGGGACGTAGTCTTTGCCCACCCGCTTTTGTATGTGGGTTACGTATTCGCCTTTGTGGCGGCAATAGCCTTTTTGGTATTTTTGCGCGGATTCTTGTCCGGGTTGCCTAAAGTTTTTACCATGGACGCCCACGAGGAGCACCAAGAGCATCACCGTACGCGCGTAACCTGGGGCTTTTTTATGCTCCTGTACCTCTTTATCATTTGGGAGATTGTCCGCTGGATAGCCGGCCTCTTCGGCGCCTTTGCGCCATAGCAAAAGCCGCTAAGCAAAACAAGTTTGTCCGGAGTGTTGCGAGCGCGACGGCGCGTAGCATAGGAATTTTCCTCAGAAAATATCCGCACTCCGGCAAACTTCGTTTTGTTTAGCGGCTACTTAACGAGGGTAAATTTGCTGTCTTTGCCGCGCTTGAAGTATTTTTGGTTTTGGAGGTTGACGACAATAGTGCCCGGCTTGACGTGGCGCTCCTTGAGGACCGCCGCGATGATCTGGTCCTTACCCATGGGGCCGTTTTTGCGCAGAGCCTCGCGGATAACGTCGCGCACAACGCCCTGGGTGTAGCCCCACTCCTTGAGCGCGTACATGCCGCGGCCCACCAGGACAAAGCGGTCGTCTTTGATAAGCTCGTTGTGTGTCGTGGCCACATGCGCTGCGCGGTTAAACATCTTTTCTATCAAGCTGGACACCTCGCGGAAATGGAGCGGCGAGCCGTGCTTTTTGACCGCCAGGTACGCGTAGTCGCGCACGCCCTTGGTCTTGACGTTCGGCGAGCTTGCAGGACCCCACTCGCCTAAAGGGTTCTTGCCAATACCCTTCGATATCGCGAGCCAGCGGCGCAAGACCTCGTCGTTGCGGTGCTTGTCGTTTATAGTTTGGAGCTCCTTGAGGAAGCGGTCTATCATCTCGCCCTCAGGGATAAGGTCCTCGTCGGACAGGCCTGAGTACAGATTTTTAAGAGCGCCCTCGACTTTTTGGGCGAGCTCCGGGTCGACGTACCAGCAGCGGTTGACCTCGTCGTCCTCCTTGCGGAACTTAAACGGGTCGCCCAGGACAAGCAGGAAGTAGATATGGTTCTGCATCGACTTGTCCTTGGTCATAAAGTTAAGCAGGTCGTCCTCGCAGACAATGCCGCCCAAGCTGTCGATGATGCGCTCAAGCTCGTGGAAAGCCTCTTGCGCAGACGCAAAACCGGGGTGCTTTTTGAGCGCCAAGAGGGCGTGGTTCTCTATCTGGCGGACGCGCTCGCGGGTAATACCGTAGCGCTTGCCTATAGCCTCGAGCGTTACGCGGTCGGGGCTCGTACCCAGGCCGAAGCGGGCCTCAAGCACGGTACGGGAGCGCTCAGGGAGCCCCAAGAGGAGCTTTTTGACGATCGCTTTGGGCTTAAAGCCGGTTTTATCCGCGGTGGGTGCCATGTGATATTAAATACTTAATTACGCTTGTGTGGTCTAATATATCACAGCCTACAGCATAGGTCAAACAGGGTCAAGTCTTTTGTACAAGCCTGGATTATACAACCAAAGTGACGATTTTACCCTTGATATAGAGGGCTTTTTTGACCTCCTTGCTCTCGAGCCACTTTGCCACCGCCGCCTGCCCTGCGGCCAAAACCTCCGACTCTGGAGCAGTAAGGGCGACCGTTATGGTGCCCCTGACCCTGCCATTGACCTGTACGCCGATAGTAACGGTGTCGTGGGTAAGTTTGGACTCGTCGGCCACGGGCCACGACTCCCATGCGACGCTGGCAAACCCCGCCAACTCAGCAAGCTCATAGCAAATATGCGGTGCAAAAGGATTAAGTACTTGCAAAAACTTCATCCAGTGTTCCTTGCCTATAGCCTTCTCTTTTTCTATTGCATTAAGCAGTATCATCATCTGCGACACCGCAGTGTTAAATTTGAACGCCTCTATATCCTCACCTACTTTTTTGACCGTCTGCTCGACGATAGTATCGAGCGCCAAAACTGGCGCATCTTGGACTATCCCCTGCGCCTTCCATACCCGCTCGATAAAGCGGGAGACGCCGTTTATAGAGCCCTGATTCCAGGCAGTCGTATTCTCAAACGGGCCCATAAACATCTCGTACAGGCGGAATACGTCCGCACCCACCTTCTCTACGACCTCGGTAGGGTTTATAACATTGCCGTAGCGTTTGCTCATCTTGCGGCCGTCCTCGGCCAGGATAAAGCCCAAAAACTCGAGCCGCGCAAAAGGCTCTATGGTGCTTACCGAGCCGATATCGTACAAAAACTTATGCCAAAAGCGCGCATAGATAAGGTGGCGCACCGCATGGTCGCCGCCGACATATACGTCGACTGGCGCCCAATACTTTTCTACCTTCGGATCTACCAGGGCATTGTCGTTGTGCGGGTCCATAAACCGCAGGTAGTACCAACTGCTCCCCGCCCACTGCGGCATGGTGTTGGTCTCGCGCTTAGCTGCCCCGCCGCACTTAGGGCACGTGGTATTGACCCAGTCGACAATAGCGGCCAGAGGCGACTCGCCGGTGCCCGACGGCTCGTAGGATTTAACCTCTGGCAGCAAGACCGGCAGCTGTGCCTCGGGCACCGGCACCGCGCCGTCTTTAGGGCAGTGGATTATCGGGATAGGCTCGCCCCAATAGCGCTGACGGCTAAACACCCAGTCCTTGAGTTTGTAGGTGGTGGTAATTTTACCTCCGACAAATTCAGTGATCTTTTTCTTAGCCTCATCGCTCTCCAGCCGATCAAACTGGCCCGAGTTGGTAAGCGTGCCAGTAGCAGTATAGATATCCTGTTCTCCCACGAGCCAACGCAATGCATGCTGGTGCGTGTCCGGGGTCAAAAACTTCTTGAGCTCATCTTTAGAAAGCCACAATACTTCGTGGATGGCATTTTCCTCGGCTGAAACCTTTGTGCGCTTGTCGCTCTGGAGCTCAAGGTAGACCACGTGCGCATGGGCGTTGCGGTTGGTTTTTTTGGGCACATGGTAAAACTTGCCGTGCACCACGCCGAAGTCTTTTATAAACTTTACATCCGTATAACCGACCTCCTCCTTAAGCTCGGCCAGGGCGGCAGTCTCGGGCGTCTGCCCTTCTTCTATCCCGCCCGTAATAAAAGTGCCCCATGCTACCTGCTTCCATTTAAGGGCAACGTACTTATCCTGCGCCCAGTGCTTAACGATGGCAATAATCGCCTCGCGATGGTCGAAAGGTTCGCCCTCCTTTATCTTTCCAGGCTCCGTAGTCTGCTCGTACGTTGGCTCGATAACTTGTTTAATCGGAAGGTTAAACTTCTGCGCAAACTCAAAGTCGCGCTCGTCATGCGCGGGGACGGCCATAATGGCCCCGGTGCCATAGCCCCACAGCACATAGTCGGCTACGTATATCGGCAACTCTTCTTTATTGGCCGGATTTATAGCTTTAACTCCCTTCAGCTCCACGCCGGTCTTTTCTTTGGCGGCACCGCGCTCTATCTCGGTTTTCTGGGCTGCGGCGGCTACATATGCCTTAACCTCCTTGTCGGCAAATTGTTCTACAAGCGGATGTTCGGGTGCAACTACCATATAGGTAGCGCCAAACAAGGTATCCGGCCGCGTCGTAAATACCCTCATCTTCTGACTAAAATCAGACATCGGATGTCTGATTTCGAATTCTATTTCTGCGCCCTCGGAGCGGCCTATCCAATTGCGTTGGGCCTCCTTTATATACTCGGGCCACTTAAGCGCATCGAGGTCCTCAAGCATCCTATCGGCATAGGCGGTAATCTTTAAGACCCACTGCGGCAGGCCCTTCTTTTCCACTTTGGTGCCGCAGCGCTCGCACACATCGCCGTCTAGGTCCTCGTTCGCGAGGCCCGTCATGCACGAAGGGCACCAGTTGATGGGCTCGTTGCTCTGGTACGCCAAGCCCTTCTTAAACATCTGCAAGAATATCCACTGCGTCCACTTGTAGTAGCCGGGGTCGGTGGTGTTTATCTCGCGGCTCCAGTCGTAGTCAAAGCCTATGTGCGCAAGTTGCTGCTTAAAGTTGGCGATGTTCTGCTCGACTGCCACGCGGGGGTGGATCTTGTTCTTGAGAGCGTAGTTTTCCGCCGGCAGGCCGAATGCGTCCCACCCCATCGGGTGCAAGACGTTGTGCCCGCGCATGCGCATATGGCGCGAGTAAATGTCGGTGGCAATATAGCCCTTGGGATGCCCCACATGGAGCCCCTCGCCGGAGGGATACGGAAACATGTCGAGCACGTAGGTCTTGGGTTTGGCGGAGTCGTCTTGCGCTTTAAAAGCCCGGGACTCTTCCCAGCGCTTTTGCCACTTTTTTTCGATTTCTTGGTGGTCGTATTTCTGCGTCATTCATCTCAAAATACCACAAAAAAACCCGCTTGGTTAGAGCGGGTTTTCTTTTATCGGACTGTCTTGGGCAGTACGGGGTAAAGATCAGGGTCGATGGTGCGGGCAAAGCAGACATGCCCGGCGGCATGGTCCCATTTGTCCACGTCGCCGCCATATGACGCCGGCATGGCCGGCTCGGCAATACTGCGGCCGTACGTCTGCGCCCCTCCTGCGGCCGTAAAGTCGGCGCACAGCTCGAACGAGAGCGGGCCAAGGACGGTGTACCCGTACGGCTGCTTGGAGCCCGGGTCAACCGGCATCACAAAATACGAGAGCGGGTCGTTGATCTCGGCAAGGGATGCGGGCAGTCGGCCCTTTTGCTGATAGTAATTGTAGACGATTTGCGATTGCAGCGACTGCAGGTCGCTTATGCGCTGCTGGTCGAGCCGCGCCTGGCGCGCCTGGCTTGGCGTGCCAACGATAAAGAACCCGGCAACGACGGTAAGCACGACAAGTGCCCCCACCGCCCAATTAATATAGCGCGCGTAGTGCGGGTTTTTTGTCCAATAGCCCCTCAGGTCTGCCAAAAAGTGCATAAACCCTGCCCCTGCGACTAACAAGACCACCAGCACCTTTAAGAGGAAGCGCGCCGAGAGCTCCTCGCCGCTAAGAAAGGTCGTCAGGAGCACGATAAGGTCAATGGCAATAGTGGCACCCGCGACAAACAGCGTCAAAAAGAGCGCCCAGCGGCGGACCCACACCTCGCCGCGCGAGGCATCGTGCGCGATAGCGCGGCGGATGACGCGCATGAGTATCAGGAAGAGGGGTGCCAGCACGATAAGACTCGCCATCTCGTAGCTGATGCTTGCGTACGGGTCGACATAGTAGCCCAACTCTACGTCGGGCATGACGTAGTTGATGTAGCTGAATATAAGCGAGATAAAGGCAATGATGCCGCCGTAGAGCGCGGCCATCGCCCCGGCCCACAAAAAGAAGTCCTTCGGCGTGGCTTTTGGATGTTCCATATGGTGTAAAATACTAGACGCTTATAAATACTCCCGCTTACAGGATAGCATATTGCCATACTTAAAACTTATTGCTACCCTGCCTTCAGTTGCACACCGGCGAGCAGAGGAGTCAATCGCCATGGATACCACGGAAGAGAAAGATATGGAGGTTGCACCTCCATCACCTACCAACCAGCGGACAGTCGGCGCCGACAAAGACGATCGGCCAAAGATTAAGGTCGGCTCTTATGGCCCGTCGCCCGGCCACCAGGGCGGTCAGAGCGTCACTGTCAACGGTTTCGACTCCAAAGAGTTCGAGCAGTTCGAAGGCGCATTGCACGGCCACCACTGGGTTACGGTCAGCGATCGTGGACGACTGCGGGCGATACCAACCTACAGGGAATTGCCGGGGCCGCTCGACGACGAGATGATGCTGCCGTTTTGGCGCCCGGCAACAAAAGGTATCGAGACCCAGCTTGAGTTGTTTGAGCTCGAGCAGACGCGCGACTTCTACTCCGGAACCATCCTGATCCAAAGCCTGTGCGGGTACCACTACTCGCACGGAAACTACCGCCATGAGGCCGAGAAGCTCCTGCGGTGGGGCTTTGACTGCCTGCGCTCGCGGCGCAAGGATTCGGGGCGATTCAGCGAGGTTTGGCTCCTGCATATGTTCGAGGCCCAGAGCGACCTTAAGGAGACAATCGAGAAAGTCGTACCGCCTGGCACCTTCGATCGCGACACCGAGCACCGGCGGCTTAATGCGGCAATCAGCTTCCTTGGGAGCAACTCGTCCTTTGGCACGCTTGACGTCTGCATCCAACGCATGGCCATGTCGGTCGACTAGCGACTGACTGCCGCAAAGATAAAGGGCGCCCTTGGCTGGGCGCCCTTTTTATTTATCGAGCCGCGCTATGCGGCAACCGTGCGACGCCGATCGTAGAATCTTCTTCGACGCTCACCTGCCTCTTTCCATGCCAAATCTCGGCGGATACGAAACTCAGTGATGTACTGGCGACCATGGGCGGTCCCGAGCCAACGCATGAGCCCGTCGATTACCGCCTTGTCACGCTCAGTTACCGTACGCGAGTCGTGTACGCACGGGTCGTTCGACAACCAAAACCTGAGACGCTTCTTGTTGTTGCAGCGACCGGTGCACCGATGCGAAAGGAAGGTGTACATATCGCAGCTACGGCTCCAGCTCTTGTTCTCCTCCGCAAGCTTGATGGTAAACTCGCGCGACTCGTGATAGCCCCTTCCCTGCCTGGCAACTTTGCGATCGATAAAGCACCGGCCCACGTTGGTTCCAAACCACTGCATCACGCTCGAAAGCGTGACGATATCGCGGGTGAGGTACGACTTGCCCTCAAAGACAAAGTCACCCTTGCTGATTCGGTTGCTTTGCGCCATGCTCGGCAAGATCTTGTGGAGGATCGCCTCCACCGGCAAAGGACGCGGCGCGTCGGCTCGGTTGTGTTTATCCCAGAAGCGGGCAATCATCCGCTCTTCAAAGACCGTAAACTGTATCGTCGGCTTCCACTGAAGCCGCCGGTTCGACAATTGCGTCCGGAGGCCAAGAGGAGCCAGGGACGGATTTTCCAAAGGATGCCTGGTCAGCATTACGGACCCTTTCCTGTTGTGTTCTGCTGTCTGCCGACGACTATAGCACAAGCCCTTATCCGTGCAAAAATTCTATGACGTCGCCTTCTTTAACAATATATTCTTTGCCCTCGGTGCGTATCCAGCCCCGGTCGCGCGCATTGCTGCGGCTGCCGGCCTCGATGAGCTTTTGCCACTCGATAACCTCGGCGCGGATAAATTTGTCCTTAAAGTCGCTGTGTATCGCGGCGCCCGCCTCGGGGGCGGTCGAGCCCTGCTTAATGGTCCACGCGCGCATCTCGTCCTCGCCGGTGGTAAAAAAACTCATGAGCCCCAGCAGTTTGTAGCCGGCCTTGATAAGGTCGTTGATGCCGTCCTCAAACACTCCGTACTCCTGCCTAAATTGCTGCTTATCGTCTATATGGAGGTCTTTGAGCTCGCTCTCGACCCCGGCGTCCACCAGTACGTACTGCGCACCCGTCTTTTCGAAAAACTCCATAAGCCGGACCCAGCGGGGGTCGTCTTTTGTCTCGTCGAGGTTATGCCCGCCCGACTCCTTGTTGAGCACATAGAGCATGGGCTTGCTGGTGAGCTTCTGGCTCTCGTCCTTTTGGCCCAGGTCGGCCAGCTCGAGCTCGGTCAAAATAAGCTCGATGTCTTGGCGCGGGTCAATTTGCTCCTGGGTCGAGGCAACGTTGGGGTTGTCAAAAATCCGCACCACGTGCGCAATGGCGTCTACCTCGCGTATGTGCGATAAAAATTGGTTGCCCAGGCCCTCGCCCTCTGAGGCGCCCTTAACCAGGCCCGCGATGTCGACAAACTCCACTGCCGCCGGCACCTTTTTTTTAGACTTAGAAAACTCCGCGAGCTTGTCGACCCGCTCGTCGGGCACGGCAACAACGCCCACCGACGGATCGATGGTGGCAAAGGGGTAGTTGGCGACAAGGACGCTCTTTTTGGTGAGCGCATTAAAAAGGGTGGACTTGCCCACGTTGGGCAGCCCGACGATACCTATCGCTAGTTTTGTACTCGACATGGTTAGTTACCGGAATAAAGCCATATGCCTGCAGTTCTTTCTGCGTCCCTATGGCTCTATCGACGATGTTCATGACTATGGCTCGTTTTGCCTCAAAATTCAAGTTAGACAATAATCCAGCTAAAAATAATGCGCACTATCCGAGCCTCTATTTACTTTACCGCACCGTATACGTAAACATCATCCCGTCTTCCAAGTGCTCGGCGATGTGGCAGTGTGCCATCCAAGTGCCCAGGTTTGTCGGATATAAGAGGATCTCGACTGTTTGGCCTGATGGTACGAGTACGGTGTCCTTCCACGCCAAGTTCGTCTGTTTGACGCCGTTTATCGACAGCACCAAGAATTGCTGTCCATGGAAGTGAATGGGGTGCTGCATCGGGTGCATCGAGTTTGCGGGGTTCTCGATCTGGATTTTTACCGGCTGGTCCTTTGTGAACGCCCACTTGATATCGTTGTTTACCTTACCTGTCGCTTGGTCGGTGATTGTCCACTTTACATTGTCGGTAGTAGACATGCCACCCAACATCATATTCGTGTCGTTCCATTCAATCCCATCAGGGCTCGCGCTCATCATTGAATCTCCCATCATAGTGCCGTCCGGCATCATGTGGCCGCCGCCCATGTTCATCTGCATTTGCATCGGTGCACCGCTCATAGTAATTGAGAGCGATATCTTCTTGTCTGGCGCTTTGTCGAAGTAGGAACGCAAGGGGTCTATGGTTGATACCGTGGCACCGTGTGTCTTGAGTACTGCAAATTCTGTCGCATACGATACAGTTGTGGACTCATTGGATACTACTACCGAGCCTAGCGTGTAAGTTTGATCTGGTGTTTTATTTTGGATGGCAAATGTGCCGCTTGTGTTGAACAGCACTTCAACGATAGCGCGCTCCGAAGGCCCGGTGACTACCGAATCCTTCCACTGGTCTTGCTCATATGCGCCACCGTCAGACCCGACAAGCTTGAGCTTCGCGCCTTCGATGGCGAAGTTAAACGGCCGCGCGTTTGCCACATTGGTAAGATAGAAGCGGACCACTTCTCCTTTCTTTACCGACAGTGAGTAATCCGTTTGCCCATTTACAAGCCCGACGTTACCGTAGCGGCCCATGAGCGTATGGTCGGCTGTTTGCTTGCTCAATTCTATCTTGCCGTTTTGGATAAGAATATCGTCAAGCATAAGCGGAACCTCCTGGTTCACGGGGTCCCAGTAGTTGCTGTCTGTTGGAGTAACGAGAAAGTTTCCGTAGAGGCCGAGCTCCTGCTCGAAGTCCTCGCGGACATGCGGGTGGTACCAGTACATTCCAGCATCGGGGAACTTAAGCCTATACGCGAAGGAGCCACCGGGCGGGATTGGCTGCTGCGACGTCTGCGAGCCGTCAAACTGATTGTCCATCCGGACGCCGTGCGAGTGCAGCAGCGTGGGCATGTCGGTATCGTTCTTGAAGTTGATGGTTACCTGCGCTCCTTGCGGAACCTTGATGACAGGCCCGGGTATCGAGCCGTTGTACGCGAGCATCCTATATTTCGTACCGTTAATGTTTTTTGATATATAGCTTGCGGTAAGGTTGTACGTGTCGTCGTTCTTTAGCTCGACAGCTTCAGATACTTTTGCTTCAGGCAGCCCTGCAACATCAGTACTAACATATGCAGCTGACACAAAGAACGGAGATTTTTGGTATAGAACTATGCCGCCAATGATAAGTGCGAGTCCAATAATAATGAGTGTGATTTTGGTATTCATGGCCGTTTCGCGTTATCGATGATGGTTTTAATTTTTTGGTCAATTTCCTCTGGGATGCCGCCAACGGGGGCATCGGGAAACAACTGCCGGAGCATACCTGGCCGCATGCCTGAGATGGCAGTTTGTCCGCCACTCGTATACACGTTTATCTTGCACGGCATGCACAATCCGATGCGCATATCGGCATTGAGTAGCGCATCGGCGTACGGCGCACTACAAAACTCAATAATCTTGAACGGTCCGCGATCGAACCCTTTATCAGCGAGCGTCTTCTGCACGTCGTGGATGTGTAATACGCGCATGCCACCTTTTTCGATTTCCTCTTCTACGCGCTTAACAGCGGAGTCAAATGTATGCGCAGTCGTTACTGTGTAGTCAAACTCCAATTCCATAATGGTCCATTATATGCCTGTAATCACAATCTACTCGTATAACAACGTAATTGCATCGCCATCATGCATGACGTAGTTCTCGTAATCAGTATTTTCTTTACCGTTGACCGTCATGCTCATATTCGTGCCGAATGATTGCATGTCCTTGCCCCACATTTTGAAGAACTGCCCGAGGGTGGCATCTTGTGTATGCACAGGTCCTCCCATGAATTCGAGATGGATAATTGGCATGTCGTCGTGAGTATGCACTGCCGCCATCTGCATCTGCGGGTCGTACCCGGGAGTGCCGGCATACTGCGCACCGATGCCCAAATTAGCGGGAATATCCTGTTTTACTCCCTTTGCGTAGATTGCGAGAGTGGGGTGCCAATGAATACTGCCACGAGAGATAACATTAGGGTCGCTAGTTTGTAAATTCTGCGACCACCAGATGCCACCGATGAGGAGCGCTATAGTAAATCCTCCGATAATAAGAATTGCTTTCATGGTTGTTAGTGATTACGCTCTTTATCATTTACCCACAAGTGCTGCTTCTATTGCCGACTGAAACGCCGCGTATGGCTGAGCACCAGAAACTAATTGTTTACCAATAATGGAAGCCGGGGTACCGCTAATACCAAGAGCAGTCCCTTCCGCTTTGTCGGCATCCATTTCTTTTTGGTATGCATCCGTATTTTTAGCAGCAAGCTGTATTACCTTTTGAGCGTCTGCCGCACCAAGCACGCCCGTTGTAATCGAGAGAATCTTTGCGTCGGTCGCCCAGCCAGTGTTCTCGGTACCTTGGTTGTCGTACACAGCTTTGTGCCAAGCGTAGAACTTATCGGGAGCAGTCTCCCATACGGCACGGGATACTTTCCCAAGCCGTTGCGAATCTTCGCTCAGGAATTGATAGTCTTTGAAGACTATCTTCGCTTTGCCAGTGTCAACGTAATCCTTGATGATCTGCGGCATTGCCGTCTGCTCATTGCGCTGGCAGAACGGACACTGATAGTCGTACCAATACGCGATGGTGACTGGCGCATTGGCATTGCCTATAAATGGCTCGCCCGTAGTTTCTACTTTAGTGACATCAACCGCAACAGCAGCTGGTTGTTGAGGATTTGCGGCAACTGGCTGGGGGGAAGGTTGTTTGCTTGCAAATACAACTGCGCCTGCAATAATAACTCCTGCAATGATGATTGAGATTGATGGTGATAGATTAAATTTTGATGATTGTTGGGGTTCCATAGTATAAGGTTGATACGTATAAAGAGCATGGATGTAGTACACCCGCGGAGTCAACCTTACTTAAAAAATCTTTGGGTGCATTAATCCGCGAGCGATAAATCGCCGCAAAGGGTCATGGGTGCCAGTTTCCGAATCGTACGAGATGTAAACAGATTGGGGCGACGGTTGGAGAAGCCACAGATACTGCTTGAGGCAAAACACCAGAAGTAACGCCAGAAGTAGGAGTAGCAATATCACTACGCTCTGCACTGGGATAGCAGCAAACATGTTTTGCCATGCACTCAGGTGTTCGAGCGGGTTCATGTTGCACATGGCCGCGTCGTGGCCCATGAGCGGGCAGCCGACCATGTCGTCCATACCGTGGCCTATCATCATACCGGAGTACGCAACGCCAGTTGCCCCAACGAGCAGAAAGGTGATGACGAGTATGCTGGTAAGTAGTTTTTCGGACTTCATAGAATGATTGTAGCGTTTTACCGCAAAGTAATCCAATTCTTGTTTGTTAGATAGTCTCCCCCGTCTTTTCGAGCATCATGTGAATGTATTTTAGTGATTATTTTTTAATTATGCTCCGTTTCGACCGGGCAATGAGCCCGCAGAGTCACTTCGGAAATACCAGTACACGATGAGGCTTAGGACTGCGGCAAAGAAACACCAGACCGATACAAAGGCGCTGGTGTAAAACCAGTATGCAATTAATGCGAACAGGAAGGCCAAGACTCCGAACACATTGATTATTCTCTTGCTTGAGAAAAGACAACTAACGATTGTCGCCCCAAAATACAACAGCATTACGGTAAGCCCATAAAAATGCGAGTTATTGTAGACAACGTGCTTGCTTACAATTTCAGAAGTGACAAGGCTTAGTGTATGAGAATAAAGTAGATATACACCAACGGCGAGACCCGCAGCCTGAAAGACATAGATTGCTTTCTTTCGCCACTGCACCGTCTCCAATAGTCCTACCGCGAAGGGCACATAGATGGGCCACACCACGAAGGCAAACAATGAAAAAATATATGTTGCAACGAGATTGAGAGTTGCCGCATGGGAACTAAGCGATACCCATACAAATCCCTCGGCCAACTGCTGAATACCGAACAACAGGGGTACCATTGCAAATGGCAATTCTTTCTTTGTCTTTGCTTTTGTAGCAGTCAGAACCCCGGCAGCACTGAGCGCTCCCCCTGCTACAAAACTAGCTGTTGCTGAAAAACACATACATTAGTCTCTTAAACGCGGCTCGACTCGCTTTAACAATACCGCATTCGTGGCGACGATGATTGAGGAGGCAGACATGAGGAGTGCGGAGATTTCAGGCCGCAGCGACCAGCCGAGCCAGGTGTAAAAGACACCAGCGGCAACGGGGATCGCCAGCACGTTGTAAATCGCCGCCCAAAAAAGATTCTGTTTCATCTTGGTAACAGTAGCTTTGCTCAAGCGGATTGCTGCAACAATGTCGTACGGGTCAGATTTCATGAGCACAATATTGCCGGTCTCTATCGCCACATCGGTGCCCGCACCAATAGCGATACCAATGTCAGACTGTGCAAGCGCGGGCGCGTCATTAATACCATCTCCGACCATCGCGACATTCTTGCCTTCGTCTTGAAGTTTTTTCACATATTTCGCTTTCTCTTCCGGCAAGACTTGCGCGAAATAGCGCTCAATACCAAGTTGTCCCGCAACCGCTTTAGCGACCTGTTCGTGGTCACCAGTGATCATAACAACCTCCAGGCCCATTTCTTTGAGTTTTGATACCGTTCTCTTTGCGGAATCGCGCACTGTGTCGGCTACGCCTATGGCTCCGGCGACTTTGCCATCAATCGCAACAATGCTTATGGTGTTTCCTGTATCAAGTAGTCGGTCAATCTCATTTTTGAGCGGCGAGAGGTCGATGTTGTTCTGCTGCATAAGACGCTCTGTCCCTGCAATGACGTCTTTGCCGTCGGCAAGAGCACGGACACCAAGACCTCCAAGTGATTCAAATTTCTCCACCTTTTTCTCAATCACCATGTTTCGCTTCTTCGTTTCCTCAATGATAGCGAGACTGATGGGGTGATTCGAACTTCTCTCTACCGCAGAAGCAAAGCCGAGCACATCCTCTTTGGTGAAGGGGGCTGCCGATACAACCTCTGTGACTTTTGGCTTTCCTTCGGTAAGTGTCCCAGTTTTATCGAGCACAATAGCGGTGAGTCTTGAGGTATTCTCAAGCGTTGCTGCGTCTTTAATAAGGATGTTGTGTTTTGCCCCTAAGCCCGTACCAACGGCAACAGCAGTCGGCGTGGCAAGTCCAAGCGCATCGGGACATGCAATAACTACTGTCGATACGGCAAACGTGAGGGCCCCGAGAAGGCCCGCGTTGCCGAAGAAGTACCAGCCGACAAACGCTGCGACGCCGGAGCCGACTGCGACTACGACAAGCCGCCCTGCCCAGAGGTCGGCTATCCGCTGGCCGGGAGCTTTGGAGTTTTGCGCGGTCTCAACCATCTTGATGATCTGTGCAAGTACGGTGTCAGAGCCTACCTTTGTTGCCTTGAAACGCACGGCGCCTGTGAGGTTGACCGACCCTCCGACGACTTTGTCGCCAGTATTTTTGGAAACAGGTATCGACTCACCGGTGACAAGCGATTCGTCTATCGAGCTTTCTCCTTCTGTTACTTGGCCATCCACCGGCACCTTATCTCCCGGGCGCAGCAAGACGATGTCGCCCTCCACTATCTCCGCGCTCGGAATCGTAACTTCTTTGCCATCACGGATGACAGTTGCCTTCGGCGGCACGAGATCAAAGAGGGCGCGGAGCGAATCCGACGTGCCCTTGCGGGCTTTCATTTCCATCCAATGGCCAAAGAGAACGAATGTGACGAGGAGTGCCGCGGCTTCGTAGAATGTCTCACTTGCGGGCTGTATAAATGTCAGGAGTACGCTGAAGAGATATGCTGCGAGGACGCCGGTCGCGATCAAGACCGACATATTCAGGACGCGAGCTTTGAGAGAGTAGTACGTGCCGGTAATGAATATCGAGCCGGTCCAAAAAACAATCGGCGTCGTCAGGATGAGAAGAATCCAGCTGACGGGGATGGGTGCGGGCAAATTAAGATGCAACAAATTCACACCGACCGGCGAGTAGAGAAAGATCGGGATTGAAAGGATGAGCGAGATAAAAAACCGGCGGCGCATGTCAGCCTCCATCTGCTTGGCCATCTGCGGGTTGGTCATTGCAGACTCATGATCCATGTGATGGTGATCGTGTTTTTTCATCGGTATCCGCATAATTCTTTTGCTTCTTCCATCACTCTCACAATGGCTGGGGGCTTAAGGCCAATTGTTAAAAGTGCCCCTTCTTTTTTTAGCAACTCTTTGCAAAGCACAATGTGTTTGCTGAGAAGCTGTGTTTTCTGAGCTCGGGTAAGAGTCGTCAAACACGTAATCGGGTGGAGGGCGGCTTTCTCGACGCGATCTTCAAGACCGTTTCCTGTGGGATAACTCCAGCCAATCGTAGTCATACTTATGCATTTCGCATACTCAATCGCATCTGATGTAAGTTTGGTGTTTGTTACGAGCCACGCCTCATGAAATTTTGTGCCGTGCTCCGGCTGTTTTTTCCATCGCTTTTCAATATCCTCAAATCGTGCTTGTATATACAGGACAATTTTTACATCCGATCGCGTACCGGGAAGATTATGGAATTTGCATTCGACCATAATGTGCCGGTTATTTTTGGTGCCGCTCGCATCTATTTCGTGCCTAATGCAAACGCCCCGCACTATCTGCGGGCCCGTTACGACAAAACCCTCAGACTCAAGCAACGCTCCCACAAATTGCTCAAAGGGGCGGCCGGTAGGGCCGAGCTCCATAATTGCCCTCTTGAGGCTGTACCGAGCGGCCACGGGGCGCTTGTGCTTGCGCAGAAGCGCGAATGTTTTTTGGTAGATTTCAGCAGTCGACATGCCAGCATGAAGACTAGCCTCGATTTCCTCTACAATCTTATCAATGACCAATTCGGGTGTATGCACCCGCTGCAACGACCGGCGTAGCTTCGCCTCAGAAAACGCTTCGCGTTCTCCCGATGCCTTGGTGATGAGTATATTTCTCTGTGTTTTCATTGTTTTGCATCTCCATGCTCATGTTTTTCATGACTATCATGATGACCATGCCCTCCGTGTCCGAACAGATGCATGAAGAAACAGCCAAGCAGGAACACAAACGGGAAATATGGCGCAATGTGTTGGCCGTGGTCTACTATGAGATACAGACCGACGACTACAAGAAGGCCGATGATCACCCAGCGAGTGGTTTGATTATTCATACTATTTCTTTTTCTGCGCTAGCTTATAAATTTTAAGAATTTCGCTGGTTGCTTTCTTGCCCCTCCCGCTCTTTATCTGATGAATGACGTGGGTCGTGAGATGATTCTCAAGCATTATGTCCTCCACGCCCGACAATGCCTCCTTAATCGCATTTGATTGAATAATGATATCCACGCAATAGCGCTCCGCCTCCACCATTTTAATAAGGCCCGTTACCTGTCCCTTAATAAGATTGAGGCGTCTGAGTACCTTCTTCTTTGAGTCAGCTTTCATGTCCCCATGATACCCCTATAGGGTATATGTGTACAGGGCAGTAACGGGTGTACAATACAGGTAAAGGTCGGGATTATAAGCAGATAATAAAAATTTAATACATATGATGGGTTATGGATATGGGGGCATGATGGGAGGGATGGGCGTTTTCGGTCTGATCACGTGGGTAGTCGTACTGGCAGATCTTGTGCTCGTGGGTATTTGGCTCTGGCAGCAGATTTCAAAGAAATAGGGCGCAAAAATTATCGGCATTAACAGACCTTCCCCTTTTTCTGCGGTGGAGGCAGCGGAACGGGGAACTCGAAGGGTATTGCTATTGCTAAAGGTCGGATTGCGCTCGCTCCATGCCGATTGACAAAGCCATATAAAAATTACAATATCAATTTTAGACTGAACCCGCAACCAAGGAGCTGCATCGTGGCAACCGAAGAGTTGGGCAAAGGGGTCATTTCCAAACCGGAAAAGAACTCGCCAGCGGTAATCTGGTTTGGCACCCTGGCGATCCTCGTCATCATCGGGGTCTCCCATCTGCTGCGCTAGTTCTTTCGTTTGAAATAAAACCTGGAGGTGCTATGTCTCACCGATATTCCGATCCGTGGGAGGAAATTCGCATCCGGAGGAACACTACGCAAAACAGCGCACCCAAGCACTTGCGCAAACAACGCAATCCTGACGACCTGGACTCTGACTCGCCCCGCAACGAGACCCGAGACGGCAGGTCTTGGTATCTGTTTATTACCGTCGTTGTCGCTCTGCTTATGTTCGTCGGCTGGGCTTGGTACAAAGACCCGCTGTTCTAGCAAAACGATGTCCGCCGCCCCGGTTGGGGCGGCGATTCTTCATGGAACCTTTCGTGCGAAAGGTTCCATGTGTATACTGGTTTCCGTCCAATAAAACCAAACAGGCTTTAGATTATGACCGATAAAGAATTAGAGAAATTGCACAAAGCGCTGGCCAATCGCCGGCGAGTTGCCCTCATGCGCTACTTGCATACTAAAAAGGACGCGGACCTTGCTACCCTATCCGGACACCTTAAACTCGGGTACAAATCGACATCGAAGCATCTAATCCAACTAGCCGCAGCAGGCATGGTAGATAAAGATACCCGAAGCGGTATTGTTTATTTTTCATTATCAAAAACTATTCCTACCCTGGCGGCCCACACGCTTAAGCTGCTCTAGAAATCCTCTGGCTCCTCCTGGCTTTTATGGAACCTTTCGTGCGAAAGGTTCCATGTGCCAAACCAGCGGAATGCCCGGCATTCCGCTGGTTTGGGCCCTTTTTTGGCCTACTCGCCGAGCTTCCCGAGCCACGCGGCCTGGCGGCGCCACTCGTTCTTTTTCCACTCCGGGGCCTGGTCCGTGGGCCCAAACTTCGACAGCTTGACCTTAAAGCCGGCAAACCAGAGTATCCCGCGTTTTATTTCGTTAGTGTAATCGCCAAATATGAGCATGATGCCCCACGGGTGCGTACCCGACAGCACCATAACGCGCGCCGTCTTGCCCTTAAGCAGTTTTTTCCAACCAGTAACAGGAACGCTCTGTTTATTTTTTCGCATTTGAAATGCGAATGCCGGCAGCCACACGCGGTCAAACATGCCTTTGAGCAAAGCCGGCATCGTGCACCACCAATTGGGGTATATAACGACCAAATGGTCGCACCAGCGCACGTTGTCCTGAAATTTCAGCAAATCGGGCTCAAGCGGCTGTATCTCCTTGTAACCCTTGTGCAGTATCGGGTCGAACTGCATCTCGCCGAGGTTCATGCGGCGCACCTCGTGGCCGGCCTCGCGGGCTGCCGTTTCGTAGAGCAGCGCCACCTCGCCGGAGAGCGTATGGCTCGTGTCCGGGTGGCCGAGCAGGATGAATATTTTTTTATGCGCGTGGTCAGAGAAGAATCCCATAGATATATCAGGGGTGTTATCGCTCGGGCTCAAAGTTGACCGATGCGGGGCGGTTTGATTTTTCGATATCCTCGGGGCGCTTGGGCATAACGCGTATGCCCGGCAGCCCCGCGTCTAAGTCGGTCATGGCAACAGCTGGGGCGGGTTTTGGCGGCGGTGCTGGCACCGGCTCGGGCTTTTGCGGCACCAAGGGCGTCGCCAGCAAAGGCTCTGATAGTATTTGCGCCTTAGGCGCCGACACCTCGGCCTTCTTGGGCGCTGGCAAATCGAGCTCGGCGACCATGGGTAAGAGCGAGTGATTGGGATGTATCTCTATTTTTTGCTGTAGCTCTGGTGCTGCGGCCACAACCGGTGCTGGCGGCTTAGGGGCAAGTGCCGCAATGGGGGCCGGGGCGAGTTTTGGCGCAACAACCGGCGCAGGCATTGCAGCCTTAGGAGTCGGCGCGACTGCAGCTGCGGCGGGCTTAATGGTGCTTTGGTGGCGCATAAACCAGACAAATCCGGCCCACACGACCCCAAAGGCCGCAAGCCACCCGCCGTATATTCCTAAAATAAGCATCCAGCTTACGGCCGGCGCCATAGTGTGCACGATAAGCAGCGCGTACCAGTTGGCGCCCTCAAAGCCCTCCACGGCATCTTGCCAATAGCCCGACGCACTGCGCTCCAAAAAATAAAAGGCCGCCAAGAGCGCAATGAGCGCCCATTTAAACAAAAAGGCGGGCGACGCCAGCGTCGCGGCCGTGTTGGACTCGATGTGCACGAGTATCGCCGCCCCGCCCGAGACGATGATAAGGATGAGCGCCACGGCGCGAAAGACGTGGGCCGCGCGCACGTAGGCATGCGTCAGCTCGTCGCGATGCGAGTGCAAGGCCAGTAGGTGCGCCACAAGCGTAATGGTCAGCGCCCCCACCCCCAAAATTACCCCCACCTCCTGCACCAAGGAAACTGACAGCGATATAAGGTCGCCCACAATACTCATGTCATAAGCCTAGCATGTGATTTACCCTGTTAAACAAAAATGTTATAACAATGTTTACAAGGGCCCGTAGCTCACTTGGTAGAGCGCTTCCATGGCATTAAACGGGTACTGCCCCCATGGGGGCAGTAGCCTTGGAGTAGAGCCATGAAAGAGAGATTTCGACTCTTCACTGGACCACCTCTCACACTAAACAGGTCTACCTATTTTAATTCCTTCGCTCGAGCAAACTGTAGTGGAGCACGCACGCATCCTCTATGGAAATACAGCCATTGGCGCTCGAGTTCTACGACTACTCGACTTACATTCGGGGCTACTCGAAGGACACAATCAAAAGGTATCGGCAGGTCATTAACTTTTATTCGAAAACAATGGGCGTGACGCGCCTCGAAGACGTGACGGAGGAGAATGTCCGCAATCTCTTCTACTACGGCAGAACCGAGCGGGCGTGGAAGACCAATACCTTCATTGTCTTTCACAAGTCGCTCACGGTCTTCTTCCGGTGGTGCATAGAAAAAGGCTGCCTGCAAAAGAACCCTATGGACGCCATTGAGGTCCCCAAGCTCGAGAAGCGTTTGCCCGCGAGTCTCACCAAGCAGGACGCGCTCAAGCTACTGGAGATCGTCTACAACTATCCATACGAGCACCCATTCCTCCGCTACCGCAACCACGCCATCTTCTCCACATTTATCTTCGCCGGACTCCGCAGGAAAGAAATAACCAATCTCAAGTTTATGGACGTGGATCTTGAGAACCGGAGCATATTCGTCAGACAAGGCAAAGGGAGTAAAGACCGCATCGTGCCTATCTGCCACCCACTCGCTCAGAGTCTTGCGCGCTACCTGCAAGAGCGTAAAGCATTGGGCAAGACTGCACCATACTTTTTCGCTTCGATTCATCGCGACGTTGGATATACCGACAACGGATTAAGACGTGTGATGCGGCAGATGCGAACGGTGTCGAAGCTCAACTTCACCATCCACAAATTGCGACATACATTCGCCACGCTCATGATGGAGGGCGGCTGCGACATCTATAGCCTCTCAAAAATGATGGGGCACAGCGACATTAAAACAACGACCGTATATCTCTCGGCCAGCGCAGACCACCTGCGAACGCAGATCAATAAACACCCTCTCAACGGCTTGGCGGAGAACTACCATCGTTAAAGCAGCATAAAAAAGAACGGGCCGCCGGTTGGGGCGACCCGAGTCACATTTTCAGATACAACACTACGCCGAGCAGCTTGATGGCGAGTGAGACAGCTTTGATTGGCCGCTTCACCCGCTTTGGATGCAAGAGCGTGTACGCCTGCTGAAACGCAATGTTTGGAAGTACGACCAACCCCACCAAGAGCACCCACCTGTTTGGATGCAGCAGGAAAGGCAGCGACACCACAGGCAGGCTTGCGATCAGCAACAGACTCGTTTGCAACGTCCCCAGTTTGACTGGAACCGTGGATTTGTACCCTCGGTCGATCTTGTGGTCTTCGATGTCTTTGTTGATCTCGTTGAAGAGAATGAGACAAGTGAAGAGCATGAACGTTGCCAAGCTCTTATAATCCCAAACCCCGGCACTGATCATTCCACACAGAGCAGGACTACCGGAGCAGACCGCCACCAGTATGTTTTGCAACAGAAACCAGTGCGGAATGAACGAGTACAAGAGACCTACGAACCAGATCACGAGGCAGAACAGCGCCACGTGCGGGACGATGCACGCCAGCCCTGCCAACAGGCCGAGCAGTACAAGTGCCTCTTGGTACCAAAACTTCAACACGGCATCGTGGTGGTCCCGTGCGAACGTCTTGCCTTTCTTCACGTCATGCTTACGGTCAACGTAGTCGTTGAAAGTCATGATGGACATGGTGAGCAGTCCAAACACTACTCCCGTAAACAGACCCGTCGCCCAGCTGTTCCAGCCAAAGAAGCCGAAACTGACTAAACACAGAAGAAAAGCATAGAGGCCCGTGTGAGGCCTTCCGGTCGCAATGAGCTGTTTCAGAGTCACCGTCCCGCCAAACTGTCGTGCGGCTGCTTCCGCCTTTCGTTTGATTGTTCGGTAAATCCGAGAACGTGCTTGCAGAAGACGGAAGAATTCACTTTCGATGAACTCCCTGACCTCAGTGACGTACTGGTTTTGCCGATCTGCATCCAGGAAACAATTTGTGTCCCCAGCCAGCCGATCACTTTCCAAGTCCAGCAAATCGTCCACCATTTGCAACTGCCGTCCGAAGCAATCGATCTCTGCATCGGAGTAGACTTGCATCCACCTCGCAGCGATGACAACCCGATAGAAACGCAGAGCCTTACTTCCGCGTTCAAGCCCGTCAGGAGTCAAAGCGTGCGCTGTGTCGATTTCAAAGAGCCGAATTGCTTCTTCCTTAGCAGGTTCCGAGTGGATTAGTTGATTGAGTACCGCCTTGAAACTGTATCCCTTTCTGTTGCCGAACTCATGGTCGCTATCGTAATCATAGATAGCCGAAGCGATGGCGCATGCCATAGCCCGTTCGAGCTGCGGAAGAGGACGGTCTTCGTCCGTAAATGCCAGGAACGACAAATACAGATTGACGGACTTCCTCCACATCCAGAGCCGATCAGGACCCCAGACAATTGATTTCACTCCCCACATGAAGCGGAGAGCATTCCAGATCACTCGCAAGTGATTCATTGGTACCTCCGGTCATTGGGTTACTTACCGTCATTAAACGTAACAGAGTGGTCGTGCGCGCACAACAACGAATCCAGCGCCTTAAAATGCTGTGGACCGCACCGGACTTGAACCGGTCACCTCCCGCATGCCATGCGGACGCTCTACCAGATGAGCTAGCGGCCCCTTCTGGGCGATTGTATCGCGAATGAGAGGCCGAATACAAGTAAAAAATCGCACTCCCGCCCGTGAGCAAATACAGGACTTTTCGTCGATATACAGGGGGTTACCAATTATTCGGGACGTTTTGCAGGTATTGTGCCGAATCACTCGTCGGTATTCCTTGCCGAGCAGCGAAATATCCCCGAATCCAATCCGCAGGATAGAATTTTACGACCTCACGCGGCGCAATTCGTGCCTGCTTCCTACCCACCAGTGCCATACGCCCCTTTTGTTTTACCAGGCCGAAGTCTCCGAGCTGGGGCAGTCGTGCGATCTTGCTTTTGCGGAGCTCCTGCTTCACCACTCGCACAAGCCCGAAATACATCTGTCGCACAGTACGCTCGTCTATGTAATTGCACTCTGCGGCCAATAGCCGGAAGAATTCTTTTTTATTGATCCGGTGGTCTTTGCGCCGTATGGGTGGTGTCCAACTCATCGCTACACGATAGCAGAGGCCGAATATCCTGCGGGAGAAAAAAGTCCGGCTGGTATGCCTATCCTACAGTACCTACTCCGCGCCGGAGTCCCAACCAAATCACCCCCCGGTACCCCTCCGCTCAAATGCGTACCACTTGGTTGAGTGAAGAGCTTAAAAAATTAATAGCACCACGAGTTCTTACCTGCCTGTCGGGGTAGCGTGTGCCAATAAATTATTATTATGCAAAAGCAAACATATCGGGGTCAACCCTCACCGTTCCAGATCATGCGCAAGCAAGCGCTTGATGTGAACGACGAGAAGCATCCGATCAAAGCTGAGATGCGGAAGCACTACGGTACCTATAACCTCACGGCAACGTTCGAGGAGGACACCGAGACACTGCGAGCGTTCAAGCACATCTCAGAGTATCTGCCGGTCATATGCACCCTGCGTAAAGATGGCAAGGTCATTGCGATTGGTAGAGGGGCATCAGTGCTCAGCCCGATGAATCGCTCCATCCAGCGGGCAGTCTACGGGGCTATAAACGGCTCCTGGCTGTCGGCATCTAATAGCGCTTGCAAGGTATTCGATCTTGAACGCATGGACACCGGGAGCGACAAGCCAGGCATCGCTATGGAGCCAGTGCTTGCCACAGAGAAGCAGAAGTCATATCTGCGGGAGCTTATCCTCCAGCTCTGCGAGGATGATACCGACCGGCAACAGCGCATCGAGGGGTTGGACACCCTCACCAAAGATGAGGCGTCCCATCAGATACAAATGCTGGCTCGTTAGATTGTGCCAACACAGGCAGCGACCCTGAGGTAGGTCGCTGCTTTCGTGTTGGAGTAAAGCCAAAATACCCTTATTTAACAAGCGCTTGACGCATTGACAAAATCATTGTTTTAACTATATAATAGTAGGTGGAATTTCCTCCAATCTCCCGCGTATCCATGACGGGTACATGGGATCCTTGGAGGAAAGGGTAGTTCTTCGACAAGGATTTGGACTTCTGACTCTACCCACTGCAAAGAGGTACGTCATGTCTTACTTCGGACGCTACGTTGGGCGCGTCACAAGCATCCCTGCTGACAAGCCCTACGGCTACATCGCCATCAATACGGTGCAGAAGGCACCGGGCGAAACGGAGGATCTGCCCACCCAGGCGGACATCTTCATTCACAGCGAAGACTCCGACTCACCTCTGCGTGTCGGTCTGGAGGTCAATTTCAGTGCCTATCAGGACGATAAGCGAGGCGAAGGCCACTATCGCGCCAAAAGTGCGGTCGAAACTTCGTCGAGCCACCTCGCCGCTTTCACCAAAGGCGGCATCGAACTCAGTGTTCAGGGGCTCGGGAACAACCGCTATCTCGAACAATCGAGCGTCTTTGTAAGCTGGTGCATCACGGCAACTCTTGCCGCCGAAGCCAAGCAAAAACGACTCGACGGCCTGGCGGTGCAACTCTTGCTGGTCTACTGGCCGGAGAACAAACGCACTGCGAGGACCGAGGACCGCCAACTCATCGATCTGGGTGCACCGATGGCAATCGTGGGCTTCAAGACGCCGGGTATCAACCGCGTCTTCGCCATGTTGGTCTTCGACCGCAACCTCGGTGAGCTTCGCGACACCTATCTGTCGCGGAAGGATGGCTGCTATCGCACCGATGTCATCACGTCGGACGACTGCGGTATTGTCCTCAAGAACGATGGAATCAGGGACGGTTGGTTCGGCTCTGGTGTTGTGGAAGTCGGCGTGCCCGAGGCTCTCTTTGCGGAGAAGCCACGGGACTACGATTGGGTGAACATGTTCTTCGACATGAAAAACAACCCTCCACGCGACCAGTGTTCGTTCCGCCGTCGCCGTATCTTCGCCTACACCTTGCAGCCTATCTTCGTTCTCGTGATCGGGTTGCTGCTCGGTGGATGGGGCACGATCAAGTGGGTCTGCTCGTTCATCGTCGTTATCGCTTTGCTACTGATCGGTGTACGTGGAATCAGCTACACGCCACTTCGGCATCCGCTCAATTACAATGCGTCGAATGTCTGGGACGATCTGCAACGACCCGTGTGGATTCCTGTCATCAGGGAGCGACATGTGCCTCTCCCCGTTGCAGTCAGTCCGCCAGTTCTTATCGTCGCAGGGTTGGTGACATGGTTCATCAGCAATGCGCCGTTCGGTACCCTTGCTTGGTTCATCACTTTCGGCAAGGTCATGCTGGTTCCAGTCATTCTCTTTGCGCTCATCACGTCGTTCGTGGTGTGGTTCGAGGGCGTTGACTGGGACGAGAAAACGCGTCTGGAAAACGAAGCACATCGTCAACGCTTGGCGGCAGAGGTGGACGAGCTCATCTGCACCACTACCGGTCCGCGCAAGCCCGACGTTTGGCAACTTCCGTTCGGCCCCAAGACGTTCCGCTTCTACGCCCACGCGTTGAAGCAGAAGGTTTGCAAGGGCTTTGCGGCAGCCTGACATCGCAATCCAAATCTGACATCAAGTCTAGCCCCCGGCGTAAAACCCGGGGGCTTTTTTATCGATGTTTGACAGCGACAGTGCGGCTCACGTACACTCATTGCAGATGGATGTTTTTGTCGCATTGATTTGCGATCTGCCCGATACGAGCGACAGTCTGCGGACCCGCTCTGATGGCGATAATTCGCTCGCATTGTAATCACGTTACGATTCAGTAGGGTGCAAGCCCACTACTCCGGGGTTCCGAGGGCCGTTTACTCCGGTATTAATTCGTTCGTCGACTTGCAATGAATCGATGAGCTGTGGCACAAGTTGCCTGCTTGAAAGACAGCAACGCAATGTCCATCAGGGATGCCTAGATGTCAGGGAACGCCTCCAGGTTTGATGAAATGAGTCTCTGAGCTTCGTGCTCGGCGGCTGGTTTTGTTTAAGCTGGGGGCTATTTTATACCCCTCTGTAGGTGCATGTATCAATACGAAATTATCAGCACGATGGCGTCCTGTCGGATGTCACTCCATCTGTCGTGCACACCCGTTCTTTACCGACTCATATTGCGATCACATTGAGCAGCCCCTTTTTTACCGGGCTTGCAGAGTGATCGCTGCGAGCTTGGTGAAGAGGGGGTTAGTTATTCGATCACATGAAAAGTCTCGAACGGCGGTTCAACAACCTCCAGGAAAAGCGTCCTGGGTGCAGTTCGCTCATTAATTTTAACGGTGCGGTAAAGGCACAGGGCTTTAGCCGGAAGCGTCTCGGCCACCACTTCGCAAAGCTGGTCGAGCGGGACGATTATGACCGACGCGGCATGAAGGAAATAGTCGACTACGCCTTCGCACTTTCATGCGTGAAGCGTAGCCATGAGTGACCAAATTTACGTTATGAGGCCTCCAAAATCTCAATCTCGTAGATCCGGTCGCGACCTGCGTCTGCTCTTCGACGAATTCCTTGAGGAATGCAAGTACACGCATCATCTTCGGTCGGAGACGATGCGTGGGTACACCCATGTCTTCCTGCTGTTTTTGAAGATTTGTCCGGACGTCACTCTTGAGACGTTGTCGCTGGAGACAATGACGCGCTTCTACAAGACGCTTCAAACACGGGAACGGGTTGTTGGCCGGAACACAATCAAAACAGGCATAAAAGATTCGACCATCGACACTTACAGCAGCAAGCTCCATAAATTCTTCGAGTGGCTCGTCAATCACAAGCACATGGAGCAAAACCCGCTTAAAGGTGTTAAGCGCGCACCGCCCGTGTATGACGACAGTAAAATTCTTCGCAAAGAAGAAATAGACAAGCTCAGGGTAGCGATTGAGCACAATCAACGGAACCTCCTGCAAGTGAAGCGTGATAGGGCGATGCTCATCACGGAGCTCTTGACTGGCATTCGACGAAGCGAGCTTCTGGGCTTGCATGTGACCGACATCGACCTTGAACGGCGACTGCTCAATGTTCGCGGGGAAACGTCAAAGTCGAAGAGGACCCGCAAGATAAGAATTGTCCGGGAACTCTTGAGAGTGCTAGACGACTACCTGCAAGAGCGCCGCCGACACACGTACACTACGCCGTTTGTTTTCGTCTCACTGACTCGAGATAGGGGTCTCAGTCATGACGGAATTAAGCACTGGGTTGCGACTTTAAGCCGTCGGGCTGGTGTTAAATTTCACCTCCACCAATTCCGCCACACCTTTGCCTGCAACGCTTATGCCGCCTGCAAAGACCCACTCGCCATACAGGCTCTTCTTGGTCACAACAGCTTAAGAATGACCATGAAATACCTGCGGTCCCTGGGCGCGGAAGACTTTGGAGCGGCCATCGACGGCATGTCGGTTGCTTCGTTCATGTGATGGTGGCATTCTATGAGAGTCAGTCATTATAAAAATAATGTGCCGCCGTTGCAGTGGATTGTGTCGAACGATCCTGCGCGAGTAAACGGACTTAAACAGGTCGCCTCGTTGGTGCCGTTCTCTCCCAAGCAAATCGTCATTTCGCCCAGTAAACAAAAGCGATTTTACGATAACTGACTCGGGGTGATTAATGGCATGGAAGAGGCAACCGGTTCGATCCCGGTCGGGTCCACAATTCTGAAATTGAGAGGCCGCAGCGATGTCTTGCACTGGCAAAACCGCGATGCGGGCCTGCGACCAAAATGCGCGACGGCGCATTTTGAGTTGTAGGCCCGCAGTTGACATGTAATAACTATGTGTGTATAAAGTATCAGCTGTGTGCGACAACAAAGAGGTACATGATGTCAGAAGGACCCGCCTCCATCAGCGCCGACGCCATGCTTGAGAACGTCTCGAAAGCCGTCACCGACATGAAAGTGTCTGGTCACATGCCCTCGGACATGCAGATAAAGACAGCTTGTCGAATCGGCATCGCGAATCTCCTCTACCTGCGAGAGATCCGCGATATGCTCAAGAAAATGCAAGAATCGAGCAAGGGATAGGTCGATTTCATAAAGTACGGTACGGCCCCACCCGGAGCAATCCAAAGGGGGCCTTTTCTTTTACAAAATCACCGTAGCGCCTTCGGAGCGGACTTCGAGGATTCCTCCGGTTATCGGAAATTGCTTCGGCTCGTCGCCCGCCGCAACATGCACGCGGAGCGTCCCCGCCTTAAGCGTCGTAATAAGCGGCTCGTGACGCCCCAGCACGGTCATCTCGCCGGCCACGCCGGGTGCCGTCAGCGAGTACACTTCGCCGTCGTAGAGCGTCTCGTCTATTTTTGCTATTACTAAATGCATATAACTTGCTGTGCGTTTGAAAAGTCCCTACAAAAATAGTCTGGCCTGACGCAGGGCCGCTGACTGCGTACAGGAGATCCGAGGACTTTTTTGGAGGGACTTTTCAATAAACTATTCACCCTTAACCGTATCGATGCCGCCCTTCATATAAAAGGCGGACTCATTCTTGTCGTCGTGCTTGCCGTCCAGTATCTCGCGGAAGGAGCGCACCGTGTCGGCAACCGGGACATACACGCCCGGCGTACCGGAAAATACCTCGGCAACGTGCGTGGGTTGGCTGAGGAACCGTTGTATCTTGCGCGCGCGGTACACCAGCTGCTTGTCCTCGTCGCTTAGCTCCTCGATACCCAATATGGCAATGATATCCTGCAGGTCCTTGTAGCGCTGCAGCACCTGCTTAGTTTCAAGCGCGGTGCGGTAGTGCTCCTCGCCCACAATGTCGGGGTCAAGCGCCTGCGACGATGACTCCAAGGGGTCAATGGCCGGGTAAATGCCTAATGACGCGAGCTGGCGGCTCAGCACTACAGTCGAGTCGAGGTGTGCAAAGGTGGTAGCGGGTGCCGGGTCGGTCATGTCGTCTGCCGGCACATAAATTGCCTGCACCGAGGTGATAGAGCCCTTTTTGGTCGAGGTAATGCGCTCCTGGAGCTGGCCCATCTCCTCGGCCAAGGTCGGCTGGTAGCCCACCGCCGAGGGCACGCGGCCCAAAAGCGAGGACACCTCCGAGCCCGCCTGCACAAAGCGGAACACGTTGTCCATAAAGAAGAGCACGTCCTTGCCCATCTCGTCGCGGAAGTACTCGGCCATGGTAAGCCCGGTAAGCGCGATGCGGGCGCGGGCGCCGGGCACCTCGTTCATCTGGCCAAAGACAAGCGCCAGCTTGTCGATAACGCCGGTCTCGGTCATCTCGTGCAGAAGGTCGTTGCCCTCGCGGACGCGCTCGCCCACGCCGGCAAATACCGAGTAGCCGCTATGCTCGGTGGCGATGTTGCGGATAAGCTCCTGCATTAAGACCGTCTTGCCCACGCCGGCACCGCCAAAGAGCCCCACTTTGCCGCCGCGGATAAAGGGTGCCAAAAGGTCTACTGCCTTAAGGCCCGTCTCAAACACCTCGGCCTTGGTGCGCTGTTCGGAAAATGGCGGGGCTGAGCGGTGGATGGACTGGCGCGGGGCGTCTACTACTTGCGGCTTGCCGTCTATCGGCTCGCCTATCACGTTAAAAAGCCGGCCCAAAGCCTTCTCGCCCACCGGGACCATAACCGGGCTACCGGTATCTACGACCTCAGTGCCGCGCGACAGGCCCACGGTGTCTTGGAGAGCGATACAGCGCACGCGGCCGAGCCCCACATGCTGTGCGACCTCCAAGGTCACCGAGCGCTCGCCCGCTTTAATCGTAAGCGCGTTGCGTATCTCGGGCAGGTGCTCGCCTGCAAAGTACACGTCTACGACCGGCCCGATGATTTGTTTAATTTCGCCTTTCATAAATAAGTGGTATTAGTTTGTTGCCATGGCCTCCATGCCCCCGGTAATCTCCGACACCTCCCGCGTAATCGCCGCCTGCCGCGCCTTATTAAACTTCAGCTGCAAGGCGTGCTCCATTTCTTCGGCCTTGTCGCTTGCCCCCTTCATTGCGACCATGCGGGCGGAATGCTCTGAGGCCTGCGACTCGAGCAGTGCGTGGTAGACGAATATCCCCGCAAGCTTTGGCAGTACCGCGCCCAAGACGTCCGACTCGGACGGCTCAATGGTGTAGTTTGAGGTTTGAGATTTGAGATCTGGAGCTTTCTGCGCGTAGGTTCCCCGCACCGGCAAAATGTCGCCCACCACCAAACTCAACTCCTTAAGCGACAGCGGAAATATCACGCGCATGGTCGGGCGCTGTTCAAAGGTCGAGACGAAGTTCTGGTACACGATGCGGACCTCGTCTGCCGCGCCCGAGACAAAGCGCTCTGCCGCCTCGGCCACCACGGCCTCGATACCCTCGGTCGATATGGCGTCGGTGTTGGGATGGTATGACTCAATGGCAAAGCCTCTCTTGCTAAAATAGTCTTGCGCTTTTTTGCCAATCGCTAGTATATCGACGCTAGACGCGTCGAGCCCGCAGTCTTTTATATTTTTCTGCGCAGAGCGCAGAACCGCTGAGTTAAGCGCCCCGGCCAGGCCCTTGTCGGAGGTAATGACCACGTACAGCGCCCTCCTTAGCGGGCGCGCCTGTGCGAGCGGGTGGGCCATAAGCTCGCGCGTGCCCGACACGCGCGCCAATATCGCGGCCGCGGCGCGCGCGTACGAGCGGCCCCCGAGCGCGCGGTTTTGCGACTTGCGCATTTTGGCGGCAGACACCGCCTCCATCGCCTTGGTAACCGTGCGGGTGCGCGCGGTACTGCGGATTTTTTGCTTTATTTCTTTAAGGCCTGCCATACGGGTGTTATTTCAGCGACTCGGCGTGGGTCTCGACGAACTTAGCGAGCTGTATCTTGAGCTCCTCCTCGGTTTGCGCCGCAATGTCGCGCGCGCTTGCGATGTTCCCCAGCACCTCGGGGCGCTCTGCCTCGAGGAAGTTGAGGAACTTCTCCTCAAACTCCGGCACTTTAGCCACGGCAACATCAGCCAAGTAGCCGTTGACCGCCGCGTATATGGCGACCGCCTGCCGCTCAAAGGGTAATGGGTTGCCGTTCTTTTGGCGGAGCGTCGCCATCATGCGCTGGCCCGCGTCGATGCGCTTTTTGGTATCGGCATCGAGGTCCTGGCTAAACTGCATAAACGCCTCGAGCTCGCGGAACTGGGCCAGCTCGAGCTTGATGCGGCCGGAGACCTTCTTCATCGCCTTGGTCTGCGCGGCACTACCCACGCGCGACACCGAGTTGCCGGCGTTGATAGCGGGGCGCACGCCCTTGTTAAACAGGTCTGTCTCGAGGAATATCTGGCCGTCGGTAATAGAGATGACGTTAGTCGGCACGTAGGCAGAGATGTCGTTTTCCTGCGTCTCGATTATAGGCAATGCAGTGAGCGACCCGCCGCCCAGCTCCTTGCTTAGCTTGGCTGCGCGCTCCAAGAGGCGCGAGTGGAGGTAAAAGATGTCGCCCGGGTACGCCTCGCGGCCCGGCGGGCGGCGCAAAAGCAAGGACAGCTGGCGGTACGCAATAGCATGCTTGGTTAGGTCGTCGTATATCACCAAAGCGTCCTGGCCTTTTGCCATAAAGTACTCGCCTATCGCGGCGCCGGCAAAGGGCGCCAGGTATTGGAGCGCCGCCGGGGCCGACGCGCCCGCGTCTACCACGATGGTGTACTCCAGGGCGCCTTTTTCTTTAAGGCTCTGCACCAAGCGTGCGGTCTTGGACTCCTTCTGGCCAATAGATACGTAGATGCAGACGGGGCGCGACTCTTTTGGCTCGCTGCGCTGGTTAAGTATCGTGTCTATGGCAATGGTGGTCTTGCCGGTGTAGCGGTCGCCGATGATAAGCTCGCGCTGGCCGCGGCCTATCGGAATCATCGAGTCTATCGCCTTAATGCCGGTGTGCAGGGGCACATTGACCGACTGGCGTTGTATGACACCGTACGCCTCGCGCTCGATGGGGTTGCGGGCCTTGGTCACTATAGCGCCCAGGCCGTCTACGCCCAAGCCCAAGGGCGATACGACGCGGCCCAAAAGCTCCTCGCCTACCGGCAGTGACAGCACCTCGCCGGTCGCGACAACGCCCATGCCCTCCTGCACTAGCCCCGTGTCGCCCAAGATAATGACGCGCACCGACTCCTCCTCGAGGTTAAGCACTACGCCAAACACCTCCGACGGGGCCTCTATCGCGTCCTTTAATTTTTTGCCGTGCGCCGTATCAAACCTGACCATCTCTGAGAGGCCGGCGCCCGACAGGCCCTCCACTTCGGCAACGCCGTCGCCCACCCGCACCACGGTGCCCGCATTTTTTGCCGCTTTGGACGGCGAAAAATTCTCTATTTCCTTTTTAAATTGCTCGATAAAATTGTTCATGATGTTTTTGGCTAGGCGGTCAGTGTGCGATACAGCTCTAAGAGCTCGCGAGTCCTCCGACGCTCCGGAGTCTCCTCTTTATGCCGGGCTATGCGCTCGTCGTGCAAGGCAAGCTTTTCGTATTCCGCTAAAATGTTCGGCATCAGCCGTAGGTGGCCGCGGCGCGTCAGTATGGCCGCCAAGGGAGCAAGATGCTCCTTTTTGCCCCCTAACTCGTATAAAGCTTTAGCGTAGTCGGTTGCAATCATAGGGTTATTTGCTCATCGCCTTCTCCATCCCCAAAACAATAAGCTTGGCTACCTCCTCTTTGGACTCGGCGATGGCTTTTAGCTTTATCTCGCGGGCCTCCAAGTCGGCATCTTTTAAGAGCCCCTCTACCGAGCGCTCTGCGGCATCGCGCAACTCCTTCTCCTTGGCGGCTGCGGCGGCCCGGGCGCGCGCAAGCATTGCGTCGGCCTCAGAGCCTGCCTCGGCGAGCTTGGCGGCGCGCGCAGACTCAATCTCCCCCAGCGCCTGCGCTGCCGCCTCGGCATCATTGACGCCCTGGAGCAGTTTTTGCCTGCGGTCCTCGAGCATCCGGGTTACGGGCTTGTAGAGGAAGTAGGTCAGCCCCGCCAAGAGCAGGCCGAAGTTGACCATGCTTATGCCAAGCAAGCGCCAATCGATGCCGAATGTGGAGAGAATACTTTCCATTGAGAGTGGCGGAGGAATTTGTTCGGAAAAATAGTCTGGCCTGAGAGGGCTCTTAGCCCGATACAGGAGACCCGAGGACTTTTTTCTGAGCAAATTCCTCCAGAACTAAGAACAAATTACGTAAACTTAATTATGAACCCTATCACGACAGCGAAAATCGCAAGCACGTCGGTAACAGCGATACCCACGTACATAGTCGTCTGAATTTGCGGCGCTGCCTCGGGATTGCGGCCAATGGCCTCCAAGGCTTTGCTGACCAAGATGCCGAGCCCGATGCCCGGACCGATGACGCCAAGACCCACTACTATCGCCATGCCCAGGATTTTTGCTACTTCAATATCCATCTGATTAATCTTTGATTAATAAATAACAATTTTCAAATCACAAAGTTCAAACATGCGCTTCGTTTGAGGTTTGGATTTTGTGATTTGGAACTTTCTCGCTATGCGAGGTGTGCGGCTCCTCGATGGCAATCTTAATGAACGCCATCGTAAGTATCGCAAACACAGCCGCCTGCAAAAGCCCGATAAACGCCTCGAACGCCATAAACGGCACTGATGCGATATATGGCAGGAAATGTGCTATCACCAATAGCAGCACTTCTCCGGCGAATATCGCACCAAATAACCGGAATGAGAACGAGATCAGGCGCGCCAAGTTGCCGATGATTTCAAGAAATCCGACCATCAGCCCCATGAAGCCTCCCCGGATATTAACAAATTTCGACCCATACTTCAACACGCCCAGGGTGGCGATGCCCGACACCTCTATGACGAAAAACGAGATGATGGCGAGCGCCAGCGTCGTGTTAAGGTCCGCGTTGACCGCGTGGAAGAGCGGCACCAGCTCGCCCTGCTCGCGGATGCCGACGGTGCCAAATAGGGGCAGAAAGTCGAACATGTTCGCTGTAAAGATAAATATGAATATCGTCGCGATAAGCGGAAAGTAGCGCAATGCGAGCTTGCGGCTCCCCAGCGTCCCCTCCATCATCTGGATAAGGTACTCAAAAAACATCTCGACGGCCGACTGGGCCTTCCCCGGCTTTAGGCTTACCTTGCGGCCGATGAGCCATGCCGATACAAGGAGCAGGGCCATAACCGCCCACGTGGTTATAAGCGAGTTGGTAATGGGCAGCCCCCACAAGGTAAACAGGCGCTCTGACGCGAGCGTGATATGCAGGCCCTCTTCCATACTTACGGGCTATTTTAGCACGAGGGCTACTATTTGCCCATGCGGCGCTCGCGGGCGGCATACTCGCTGAGTACCGCCTCTAGGTCCTCTTTGCCAAAGTCCGGCCAGTATTTGTCTATAAAAAACAGTTCGCTGTACGCACTCTGCCAGAGCAAAAAGCCCGAGAGCCTCTTTTCTCCGCCGGTGCGGATGATTATGTCGGGGTCGGGCATGTCGGCGCTCCAAAAATACCCGCGCAAAGACTCCTCGGTAATCTCTTGGCCGGCGGCAGCCAGAGCCTTAGCCGCCGCAACTATCTCGGCCCGCCCGCCGTACGACAGGCATATCCACAATGTAATCTTGTCGTTGTGGGCGGTCTTTTGCTCGATGTCGTCCATTGCCTTTTGGAGCTCCGGGCTAAAGCGCTCGCGCTGTCCGACAAAGCGCGTGCGTGCGCCCTCCTGTGCCAGCTCCTCGGCATGCAGTTTTGCCATCTCCATAAACAAACCCATAAGGTACGAAACTTCGGCCGGCTCGCGCTGCCAGTTCTCAGTCGAGAAAGCAAAAACCGCTAGGTGCTTTATGCCCCGCTCTCCGGCCGCCCGCACCACTGTCTTGACTGCTTCGGTGCCGGCGCGGTGCCCCTCGAGCGTAGGCAGGCCTTTTTCTTTGGCCCAGCGGCGATTGCCATCCATAATAATGCCTACGCATGCCGGAGCTTCCATAATGATTATAACGCTACCACACTATACGGAAGTCACCGTACTCGCCTGTGGGCTCGCGCCACGCGGCATCAACAGCATCGACCCGCGAGAGCATCGAGCCCTGGCGCATGCGCGCCAAGAGCGCCTCTACCTTTTCCTGCGGCCCCTGGGCCAGCACCTCGACTGTGCCGTCCGGCAGGTTTTTAGCATAGCCCACGAGACCCAACTTGCGCGCCCCGCGCGCGACAAAATCGCGGTACATAACCAGCTGCACTCGCCCCCGCACGATGCAAAGCATTTCTTTAACCGCTGTTTCCATTTTGTTTATTGAATAATACCTCTTTTTGCGATAAAGTATCTAGCGCTTACGGGCCCTTAGTTAAGTGGTAAAACGGTGCATTCGCATTGCACAGGCGCGGGTTCGATTCCCGCAGGGTCCACAGACGACAGAATAATCCCGCTTGAGCGGGATTTTCTGCGCTGTGGAAGCCGGAGCGATGTTTTGTAATTGCAAAACCGCGAGGCAGGGTCGTGCGGCAAAAATTGTGACGACAATTTTTGAACGCCTGACCACAAACATGACTCAAACAAAAGAAAAAGCGCCCCTAGTGATGGGGCGCTTGCACATTCAGGCCGGTTTTGGTCCGATGGCAGTTGGAGAGTCGTTGATGCCCATGGTTCGCTTGACTGCCTCGTGGGTCGGCAGACGCTTGAGCATCTCGGCATTGTCGGCTGCGACCTCGGCGGGAGTCCTGGCTGTCTGTACTTCAAGCACCTCCTTGCTCAGTTCGGCGAGGTGCTTGTAGTAGTCGAGTGGCTCTTTGTAGAACCGACCAACAAGATAGACGAGAGACGTTGCGCCCATCATGACAGAGATCAGCTTGATCCAGTCGGCAAGCCACAGCATCTTCGGATTAACGTCTAGGCCGAAAGCCACGGTTGCGAGAATTATGCTCGCGAAGAAGCAGGCCGTGGAGAATTCATGCCGAAAGAAGAAGTGCCCGTACTTCCACGGCGTCCATCCGACTTTGATGGTCATGAGCATCTCCTTGGTCACGCCGTCCTGCAATTCCGGCGAGATGGCGTAGCGCCCATTGCCATACATTGCCAAAATCTTGAGGATGTCGTCCTTTCGGGCGTATTCGAACCTGGCGCCAGGCAAGTGCCCGATTGCCTCCACGATAGGATCGCGGAGTCTGTTGCTCCAGCTGGAAAATGACTTGAAGTCCGCAGGCGTCATCGGGCCGAGAGCCTCTCTCATGAGAATATACTCGGCATCAGTGAGCTTGCGATAGGGAATGGTATCTTCGGGCGCTGTCATGCGCGTTCCTCCTGGGGTTGGTAAGGCCGTCTGCCAAGAGTTAAGCACGATTGCAAGGGGAGTGCAATTTGGCTATCATTTTCTGACGCACCCTTAGCTCAGTTGGTTAGAGCGCGCCCTTCACACGGGCGAGGCCGTGAGTTCGAGCCTCTCAGGGTGCACAAAACACCAAATATCTGCAGCAGTGCAGATATTTGGTGTTTTGTGCAGGGCGCAGCGATGTTTTGCATTGGCAAAACCGCGAGCCGGGGTCGCGAACAAATTTTACGCCGAAAAAATTTTATTTGTGACCACCAGCTAACTTTTGTCGGGATGCCGAGAATCGAACTCGGATTTTACGCACCCGAAGCGTACGTAATACCACTATACCACATCCCGATATTGAGAACCTACAAAATATAGCGCAAAAACTGCACACAGTACAGGTATAAAAATCTGCTACCATAGGGCAGTGGACCCCGCTTACCTCCCCTCCTCCATTACTTTAGTTATCGCGCTGTTGGCGCTGTTTTTGTCGTACCTCGTCGTGCTCAAGTACAATGTCCGCAACAATTTTGCCCGCACGCGCCTCGGCATGACGTCGTTCTTTTTCTTTATCGTGGCGACGCTCAGCCTCTCGTTTTGGCGCTACACGCTCGATACGCTCCCGTTTGCCGTCCCGGCATTCCTTGTGGGCTGCGCCCTAGGCTACCTTATCGGCGTGCGCGGGGCCGAGGAGCGGCTTAAAAAGGAGGGCCAAGCCCACTACCGCGAGCACTTTGCGCACATACACGTGCGCGGGCTCAGCGACCTAACCTGGTGGAGCATCCTTAACTTCTACTCCGTAGCCGGAGCCCTGGTGCTCATCAACCTCGTAGGGCTGAGCACCGTCATACTAAAGAGCGAGGCCTTGGCCATTGCCACCAGCTCGGTGGGTGCCTTATTGCTGGGCACCATACTGCCCTACCTCTTTCATTTGTGGAGCCTTAAGACAGTCCATAGCCAATAGCGACTAGTCACTAGTAAATTCCCTAAACCCTATTGGCTAGTGGCTAACCAGACGCACCACAACAGGAGTACGAGCAACGAGAGATAGAATATCCCCCGTGCTATGGATTTCTGCCGTACGCTATAGGGTCCGCGCATAAACAGCGGCACCTCGGCCGCGGCATACTCGTCGTGGCGGTATACCGCAATAGCCAAAAAGTGCGGCACTTGCCAAACAAAAAGAAAAGCAAATAGGAGCACCGCCTGATAGTCGAGCATGCCCGCCCCCGCCGCATAGCCCACCAGGGGCGGTGTCGCTCCTGCCACGGCCCCGACATACAAAGCATAGGGCGAGTAGTGCTTTAGCGGGCTGTACAAAAAGACGTACGCCACAAACCCCGCAAGCGCAGCCCCCAAGGCGACCAGGTTGGTAAAGAAAAAGAGTATCGCCAAGCCCAAAGCCAAAAGCACCCTGCCAAACACCAAGGCGCCTTGCACCGACACGTCGCCGCGCACCAAAGCGCGCTCGCGGGTGCGCTCCATCTTGGCGTCCATGTGGCGGTCGTAGACGTTATTAAAGACGCAGGCCGACGCAATAACGCACCCCAGGCCCCCAAGCATCCAGGCCAAAAGTGCCCAATCGAGGCTCTCTGTGGCATAGGCCATGGCGGCGGCGGCCACAAGCAGGTTGCCGTAGACCATGCGGGGCTTGGTAATCTGGTAGTAAGCCCCCGCCGTGCCCCGCGCGCTAGTCATTGGATGCTTGCGGCGTTATCGCGCCCTCGATAAAAGGCAGCTGCGCCATTTGCCCGTGCGATAGGTTGTGCATAATCCAGAGCGTGCCGCCCACGAGTATTGCGACGACCATAAGCGCAAAACAGAGCGCCAGGGCATTCCATCGGGGCTTCTTCTCCTCGCCGAGGTGCAAGAAAAAGTACAGCTGTACCAAAAGCTGGAGCACCGCAAGCACCACGAGCATGGCGTACATAACCCCGGGGCCCATCAACGGCTCGTAGCTCTTGCCGTACTGCAGCGCCAGCCCCGCCGCCATAAGCGTCAGCAGTATCGAGAGCAAAAACCCCACAATATATCCGGATACTTTGGTCATATGGTTGCAAAAAGATACACAAAGGTAAATATAAAAATCCAAATAATATCCAGGAAGTGCCAAAACAGCGCCAAGCAGGCGAGCTTGCGGGTCGTGCCGGCACTAAGCCCCCGAGCCGCTACATGGGCCATAAGCACCAGCATCCACAGCACCCCTCCTGCGACGTGGGCCCCATGCACGCCCAGCAGTGTAAAGAACGACGAGAGGAAGGCGCTCCTGTCCGGCCCCGCCCCTTCCTCAATCAAATGCACAAACTCGTTGACCTCGAGTGCCAAAAAGCCCAGGCCCAACACCAACGTGGCCGCGAGCGCAATAAGCGTTGCCCCTTTTTTGCCCTTGTAGCTCAATAGCAGAGCGAGCCCCACGGTAAAGCTCGAGGCTAAAAGAAGCAGGGTCTCCCACAGCACATAGGGCAGGTCAACGATGTCGCCCGCCGCAAGCCCGCCGAACGTCGCCGTGTGCAGTACCGCGTAGGTCGCAAAGAGCGCCGCAAACAAGACGCAGTCGCTCATGAGGTACACCCAAAATCCAAAGGTCACTTTGCCGGTTGTGTGGTCGTTGTGGTTCATACGCGGATACTATGCTCGATGTGCCCAGTAAACGAGCGGGCAACTAGGCACACGACAATAGCCAGGCCGGCAAGCGCCGCAAGCCACCATATGTGCCAAATAATGCAAAAGCCCAGCAGTGCGGCAAACATCGCGACAATAAACCCCATCGGCGTCGAGGCGGGTACCTCAATCGTCTCGGGTGCCGGAGGCAGCTCCATACCTCCGCCGTCTTGCTTGTATTTGGCCAGCGGGTCGCGGCTATGCACTACGGGTATCGAGGCAAAGTTGTAGTGCGGCGGCGGGCTTGCGGTGAGCCACTCTAAAGTGCGGCTGCTCCCCCACGGGTCGTTGCCCGCCGGGTTGTGCTTGCGGTCGCGGATGCTGACGTACATCTGCACCGCCTGCGACAAAACGCCAAGACCGATAATGCATACGCCTACCGCCGCCACGATAAACAGCGGCTGCCAGCTGGGGTCGACGACATTGAGCCGGCGCGTGGCGCCCATAAGGCCCAGGGCGTAGAGCGGCATAAACGCCACCAAAAATCCCACCAACCAGCACCAAAACGCCCGCTTGCCCCATTTTTCGTCGAGCATAAACCCGAATAATTTGGGGAACCAGTACGCAAAGCCGGCAAAAAATCCAAACAGCACTCCCCCGATAATCATGTTGTGGAAGTGCGCCACCAAAAACAGGCTGTTGTGCAGGGCAAAGTCGATGCCCGGTATCGACATGAGTACCCCCGTCATGCCGCCCAGGATAAACGTCGCCAAAAATCCCATAAACCACAGCATCGGCGTGGCAAACACGATGCGGCCGCGGAACATGGTAAAGAGCCAGTTAAATACCTTGACCCCGGTGGGTATCGCAATAACCATAGTCATAATCCCAAAAAATGCGTTGACGTTTGCCCCCGCACCCATGGTAAAAAAGTGGTGCACCCACACCACAAACGACAGCACCGCAATAGCCATGGTCGCCACCACCATCGACGTGTAGCCAAACAGTCGCTTTTGGCTAAATACCGGCACGATTTCAGAAAATATCCCGAAGGCCGGCAGTATCAGTATGTAGACCTCGGGGTGCCCCCACGCCCAGATAAGGTTGACGTACATCATGGCGCTCCCGCCCAAGTCGGTGGTAAAAAAGTGCATCCCCAACGTGCGGTCCAGGGCCAAAAGCCCGAGGGTTGCCGTAAGTATCGGGAATGCGAATATCACGAGGAGCATCGAGGCCAGCGTGGTCCAGGCAAATATCGGCATGCGCATCAGGGTCATGCCCGGCGCGCGCATTTTTATAATCGTTACCAAAAAGTTGATGCCCGCCAAAAGGGTGCCCACGCCCGCTATCTGCAGGGCCCAAATGTAGTAGTCGACCCCCACGCCCGGACTGTATTGGAGCTCGCTCAGAGGCGGGT
>Ga0209542_10000609_pt1 | contig 86156 bp, 78 predicted proteins | sample RifCSPhighO2_01_FD_184028 | JGI IMG/M metagenome (GOLD analysis project Ga0209542, IMG submission 184028) | Soil microbial communities from Rifle, Colorado - Rifle CSP2_plank highO2_0.1 (SPAdes) (version 2) | ecosystem: Environmental > Terrestrial > Deep subsurface > Rock core/Sediment ...
TTTATAACCAGGCTTCGCTTTTGTGCGGGTAGGGAGAATCGAACTCCCGTCTCATCCTTGGCAAGGACGTGTTCTACCACTAAACCATACCCGCAAACTTTCTATCTCTTATACTATACAGATTTTTTATGTTTTGGGAAGATGTGTACAGGGTATTAATTATATTTGCTACACATATTGCTTTCTGTGGTCACGAGTTACTAAGTCTACCGCACTACATGTTTCTCTTGTGGTCACGAGTTACTAAGTGTGCTCAGGGATGAAGGATGCTCGGCCAAGCGCTCGTTTGTCGCCGTCGCTCCTCACTCCGCTCGGCCCTACTCGCGCGACCCATCGTGCTCGATGGGTACCCCGCGTTCGTTTTCGAATCCTGGCATGGACACAAAATAATACTCGTAAAATGCTCCGCATCTTACTCCTTTATTTTTGTGCCCCCGCCAGGATTCGAACCTGGAACAACTGCTTCGAAGGCAGGGATGATATCCATTTCACCACAGGGGCATGTACTTCATATAACCATAGCGCATATTGGTAAAAAAACCAAAAATACTCTACACTATGAGAAACGAAGATTGATGGTGTTTCATTGGCGAAAAGGAGCCAAAAACACTATAACCTATTTGACCTATCATTTTGTATGCCTCACACACCAAAGGAAATAACACTTAACTACCAAATTCCTGAAGAGGTTTCACGAATAACCAAAACATTACGAGATGCTGGTTTTGAAGCATATTTAGTGGGTGGGTGCGTAAGGGATATGGTAATAGGACGAAAACCAAAAGATTGGGATGTAACGACAGATGCGAAACCTGAACAAATTCAGGAACTCTTTACAGAGACATTTTATGAAAATGAATATGGAACTGTCGGTGTGGTAAGTGAAACAGACGACGAAACCGTAAAGGTTGTGGAAATAACGCCGTATCGTACAGAGGGGGTATATAGTGACAAACGTCGTCCTGACAGTGTCTCGTTTCATGCGAAACTACCTGACGATCTTAAAAGAAGGGACTTTACTATTAACGCTATTGCTTATGATGATTCTATGGGACTGTCTAAAGGACACGTCGTTGACCCATATGATGGAATAAAGGACATAAAGGACAAAGTCTTGAGGACGGTAGGAAGCCCATATGATCGCTTTCACGAGGATGCCCTCCGCATCTTACGGGCGGTACGTATTGCGACGGATTTAGGTTTCACGATTAACATCGAGACTCAAGAGGCTATCATTAAAACTGCGCCTAATCTCAAAGAGATTGCTATGGAGCGTATTAATACCGAGTTTTCCAAGATGGTGATGTCAAAAGACCCAATGGTAGGTATTGTTATGTGTGAAAAGCTTGGACTCCTTGAGTATATTATGCCTGAATTGAGGCGGGGGATTGATGTTAAACAAAATGGTTCACATATTTATACGGTATGGGAGCATAATTTGCGTGCTGTGCAACATTCGGCAGATCGTGATTGGCCACTCCATATACGCCTTTCTGCACTTATGCATGATATTTCAAAGCCAGAAACACGTCGTTGGTCAGAGGAAAAGAATGATTGGACATTCTATGGGCATGATGTGGTAGGGGGGCGTGTAACAAAAAAAGCTCTTGAGCGTTTGAAATACTCAAAAAAGATGGTTGATGTGGTATCAACGTTGGTACGGTACCATCTTTTCTTCTCAGATATTGAGAAAATAACTCTTTCAGCGGTGCGCCGTATTGTGCGTAACGTAGGACCAGAAAATGTATGGGATCTTATGAAACTTCGCGGATGTGACCGTATTGGCATGGGACGACCAAAAGAAACTCCATATCGTTTGCGAAAGTATGAGTCAATGATCGAGGAGGCAATGCGTTCTCCGGTGTCTGTAGGGATGCTCAAGATTGATGGCGCCAAGGTTATGGATGTTACACGTGAAAAACCAAGCCCTAAAATAGGGTTTATTCTTCATGCGCTCCTCGAAGAAGTGTTTGATTTTCCTGAAAATAACAATGAAGCGTTTCTCGTGAAACGGGCAATTGAGCTTGCAGAACTACCCATCGAGGAGTTAAAAAAACTCGGCGAAGCAGGGAAGGAGAAAAAAGAAGCAGAAGAAGAGAAAGAGTTGGCGGAAATTAGAGAAAAATACGGGGTTAAATAGAAGCAATCTATCCAAATCCTGGCTTTGGATAGACGCGGAAATGATTGACAATACGGGCTGTGCGTGCTATCGTTGTTATAGATAGTATTTAAGGATTTTCGCATTGTGCGAAACAAGAACTTTGAAAGGGAGAAAGGGATTATGACTGGAAAGTTAGAAATAAAAGTAGCGTTTTTTGTTATCGTTGTTTTAATCTCCGCAGGCCTCTTGTTTTCGCACCTTTTCAGGCAGAAGGATGTATATATTGCCGAGGAAAAGATAAACACTGCTCAAGTATTTTTTGATGTAGCCTCGAAAGAAGACCGGATTTTTGAAATGGAGGTCAACATAAACTATCAACGATACCGTAACCCCTCAAAGCACTTCATTTTAAGCGTTGATGAGGCAGGAGACCACGTTTTCAACACTGTCCTCGATGCTTACAGGGAAGCAGCAAGCAACATCCCTTTTTCAGAGATTGTTACAGAAGAAGGGAAGAAGTTGTTGAATGAGAAGGCTTGGGAGGAGATAGAGTCTCTTAGTGAGCCTTCTCACGAGCCGGCAAAGGTTACCAGCGTCAATATTAAAAAAATGACGCCAGATCCTGACCCCGAAAGCGTTGGACGACCCACTATGTTCTTCTTGAACGAGGAGAGTGGGGATGCCAAGGCTGGCATTTAGCACTCACCAAGCCCCCGTCTGTGTAACAGGCGGGGGCTTTATTTTAGTGTAAGTACAATAGGGCAGTGGTCGGAGCCGTAGATGTGAGAGAGAATCGCTGTGTTTTTTACGGAAGAAGTGAAATCAGAACTTACAAAGAAATAATCAAGACGCCAACCAACATTGCGCTCACGTGCGCGAGTTTTTATATCCCAATAGGTGTAGGCCTCACGAGTGTTTGGGTTCATTGTGCGAAAGATATCCACATAGCCGTGATAGATAAGCTCGTCAATCCATGCACGCTCCTCAGGAAGAAATCCCGTATTCTTTTCATTTTCTTTTGGGCGCGCAAGGTCAATTTCTTCATGCGCGGTATTTATGTCACCACAAATGATTATTTTGTGTCCTTTTTTATGAAGTTTTTCTATAAAAGACAAAAAGGCGTCATAGAAATCGAGTTTGTATTGTAATCGCTCGGGTCCGCGACCACCGTTGGGGAAGTAGCAATTCAAAAGGACAAAACGAGGGTAGTAAAGGACAAGAAGGCGACCCTCTTGGTCCATGTCCTTTATATCTAAACCTTCTTCTACCTTTTCTGGTTCCTGTTTTGTATACACCGCAACACCACTATACCCTTTACGTTTTTTAGAATGACTAAAATATGAAAAATATCCTTGAAAATTGCGCACGTCTTCAGGAAGTTGCTCGGCTTCCGCTTTTGTTTCCTGCAAGCATAAAATGTCCGGATGTTCTTTAAGGATTTCAGCGAAATGTCCTTTTTTATATAGGGAGCGTAATCCGTTTACATTCCATGAGATGATGTTCATAACATAATTATTGTAGCACGAAAAATATTAGGATTGTCTTTTACTTTGAGTGGAACTTTTTGTGAATGTCTTTTAGTTGTTTGTTGGTGACGTGGGTATAGATTTGTGTGGTGGCAATATTGGCGTGGCCGAGCATCATTTGTACCGAGCGAATATCGGCACCATTTTGAAGGAGGTCAGTGGCAAAAGAGTGGCGCAAAATATGCGGGGTAACTTTTTTTGAAATACCTGCTTTGATGGCGTAGTGTTTTACGATGCGTTCAATAGAGCGTGGCGTGAGGCGTGAAATATTGGAATCCGATAAGCCTCGCCCTTGGCGGGGTTCGGCTTTTGGCATACGGCCAAGATTCACAAAAAGTGCGTTTTCCATATCAGTGCGTTTTGCAAGGTAGGTACGAATAGCATCACGTGCATTGTCAGACAAAAAGACGACACGAACCTTCTCTCCTTTTCCGCGCACAGAAAATTCGTCTTTATTGAGATCGAGATCTCGTGAAAGTGAACAGAGTTCTGAAAGACGTAACCCTGTTGAAAAAAATAATTCAAGCATTGCACGATCGCGCAAACTTTTTATATCACTGCCATCTGGTGCGGAGAGTAAGCGCTTGAGATCACTTTCAGAAATAAGGTCAAGGTCGCGCTCTGCAACTTTTGCAAGTTCAATACGTTCGGGGGAGAGTGACTCGATGCCACGCTTGCGCATATATTTGAGGAAACTACGGAGCGCAATCAAATAGTAGTTCTGTGTTTTTTTCTTGAGTGTTTCTACCCGTCCATCCTCGCGCGTACCGCTCGATTGTCGATTGAGCCACAGGCGAAATTCTCGTACGGTGTCATCGGTGATGTCCTTTGGATTGGAAATTTTCGCAAAAGATAAAAAACGCTCGAGATAGCGTTCGTAGTTTTCTATTGTTTTAAGGCTACGTCCTTTTTCTATTTCTAGATGTTCAAAAAATTGACGTTTGAGAGTCTGGAGATCCATATTGGTATTGTAACAAGAAACTCGCCCCTACACCTATAATGCCATTGTTCCACTTTTTCAACAGGCCGACGACGAGTTGCCTTCCTTGTTAATTATAGTTGTATAACTTCTTATTTTCTTCGCGAAACAAAAAGTCATGGCATTATAGGGGTCGGGGCTTGCAAAAAAGTTAAAAACACGGTATGGTGGGTGAACTATGGCAATTACCACATCAGCAAAAAAGGCAATTCGCGGCTCGGAGCGCAAGAAGGTTTTTAACGACCGTCGCAAAAAAGCACTCAAAGAAGCAGTAAAAGAAGTCCGTGCACTCGTTGCATCAAAGGATAAAAAAGCTGTTTTAGCAGCATTGTCCAAGGCATATCAGGCTATCGACAAGGCAGCAAAGACCAATTTTATCAAAAAGAACACCGCTTCACGCAAGAAATCACGTCTTTCAGCACTCGCAAAAAAGATCGCATAATATAAAACCCCATCTCCAAAGGTGGGGTTTTACTTTTATGGTGGTTGGTTTGATATACTATAGCGTATGAAATATCGTCCGCCACGTAACGTGTTCTTGCTGGGGGTTACGAGTTTCCTGAATGATTTTGCGTCTGAAATGACGCTTTCGGTGTTTCCTGCTTTCTTTACATCAGTGTTGAAGTCGGGTGCTGGCGCCCTCGGGCTGGTAGAGGGTGTTGCTGACGGTGCTGCAAATGTCATCAAAATTTACGCAGGGCGCTATTCTGACAAACTAGAGCGACGCAAACCTTTTATAGTTCTTGGGTATGTGGTTTCTACTGCAACACGTCCTCTTTATTTGCTTGTGTCATCGGTGGGCGGTGTATTAGGATTACGCTTTGCCGATCGTATAGGGAAAGGAGTTCGTGATGGCGCCCGCGATGCAGTCATTTCGCTTTCGACACCACCCGAGCATATGGGGCACGCGTTTGGGTTTCATCGTGCGATGGATACGTTTGGAGGAATCCTTGGTCCTCTCACTGCATATTTTATTTTGCGTGCATATCCTGGAGGTTTTAATATTATTTTCCTTACTGCATTTGTTGCAGGGCTTCTTGCAGTGGCGTCACTCTTTTTTATTAAAGATGTGCGTGGTTCATTGAATGGCAATGGTTTATCGTTCAAAAAACTTGCGGTATTCCCCAAAAGTTTCAGGAGATATCTCATTGCGCTCTTTTTCCTTGCTATTGGCAGTATTCCAGTCGCCGTGCTTCTCCTAAAAACACAACATCTTGGTTTCGCACTTGCGTCAATACCACTCTTTTATATGTTTTACAGTGTTTCGTATGCGGTCTTTTCGTATGCAGGAGGACATTTTAGTGACCATATCGGTGCGCGCGTCGTGCTTCGTATGGGTTATCTTGCGCTTATTGTTGGGTACCTTGTTGTTTTTATGGCAGAGGGGGCAGTTACTCTTGCGATAGGGTTCTTTATTCTTGGTCTTTTCCCTGCACTCACTGATGGAGTTGCACGCGCATTTGCTGCAGAGCTTTCACCAGAGAATCAGCGTGGTGGTGCATACGGCTTGGTAAATGCGGTGACAGGATTTGGGCTTATGATTGCTGGTATTGGTGGCGGATATTTATGGGAATTTGTGAGCCCAATGAGCGCGCTCATTGTTGCGGGGTGTTTTGTACTTATTGGTATTGGAGTTCTTTCTACGATTCGCAAAAATTGATAGAGAAAAAATTAAATTGCGTGGTACAATATACCTAACGTATGCACCTTTACGACAAAAATCGTATCACCTATTTTGCGGAAACAGATCGTCGCAATAAGCGTGTTCCTTTTGGTATCAAGGCCGAAGATCGCACGCGTCATATGTATATCATCGGAAAGACGGGTATGGGTAAGTCTACGGCGATTGAGAATATGGCAGTGCAAGATATAAAGAACGGCGAAGGATTCGCATTCATTGATCCGCACGGAAAATCTGCAGCACTGCTTCTTGAATACATTCCACCAGAGCGCGTGAAGGACGTTATTTACTTTGCGCCGTTCGATATGGAAAATCCAATATCATTCAATGTGATGGAGGATGTCGGTGCGGACAAACGCCACTTGGTGGCGAACGGTCTTATGAGTGCGTTCAAAAAAATCTGGGGACCAGAAACGTGGTCGGCGCGTATGGAGTACATTCTCATGAATGCCTTACTCGCGCTCCTTGAATATCCAGGATCAACGCTCCTCGGGGTTAGTCGAGTACTTACGGACAAGACATATCGAAAAAAGGTAGTAGATAATATAAAAGATCCGTCAGTGAAATCGTATTGGGTTGATGAATTTGCAAAGTATAGCGAGCAGTATGCAAAAGAAGCGGTCCCTGGTATTCAAAATAAGCTCGGACAGTTCACTTCCAATCCACTCATTAGAAACATTATTGGACAGGCACACTCGAGTTTTGATTTACGTAAAGCGATGGATGAACGAAAGATTCTCATCGTAAATCTTTCTAAAGGACAAATGGGGGAGGGTAATGCCAATCTTCTTGGTGGTATGATCATCACCAAGATATATCTTGCCGCAATGTCGCGCGCAGAACTTACTGAGCCTGAGCTCAAAAAACTTCCGAATTTTTATATGTATGTGGACGAATTCCAGTCGTTCGCCAACGAAGCATTTGCCGATATTTTGTCCGAGGCACGCAAGTACAAGCTCGCGCTCATTATGGCGCATCAATACATCGAACAGATGGATGAAAAAGTACGCGCTGCGGTGTTTGGTAACGTGGGTACACAGATAATGTTTCGCGTAGGCGCAACCGACGCGGAGGTGCTTGAGAAAGAATATGCACCCGTGTTTACCGCAGAAGACATGGTTAACCTTGGCTTCACGCAAATTTATTTGAAATTGATGATCGATGGTGTCGCATCACACCCATTTTCTGCAGTGACCATGCCTCCTATTCTTCCTCCCGAAAAATCAAGCAAAGACGACGTCATTGCTTCATCGCGTCAGTTGTATGCGCGTTCACGTACGGAAGTAGAAAAAAATATTGCAGATTGGTATATCACAGCAGAAAATGGTGCACCTCGTGTGCCTGAAGAAACGTCTCGTGAAGAAGCGAGAATGCCTGCGCGACAAGAAGTACCACCAGCACAACAAAGAACATCATATTCCCCTACCGCGCAAATAACACGAAACGGCGAGGATGTTCGTCGCCCTGCTCCTCTCAAAAGGGATACTATGCCTCCCAAAGAAGAAACTAAAAAACCTTTTGCCGAAGCATTTAAAAATATAGAAAAAGAAATTATCTCGAAACCGTCTGCGCCTGCATCAGTTTCTCCTTCTCCTTCAGTACCGCTTTCGGTGCTCGCAGAAAAGAAAATGCCTAGCGTGATGCGACCTGCTTCTTCTGCAATAAAAACACCTCCACAAAAAGGTACCAGCGTATTAAAATCAGCACTTGCCGATGTGCTTAAAGAGCACAAAGAGAAGAAGGTTGAAGCACCAACTGCCCCACAAAAAGAAGTTGAGCAAAAAAAGAAAGAAGACGCGCCCGTGGAAATTAAAAAAGAAGAACCTGTTATCCTTGTGCGCCCGGTGGCAGAACCTCAAGTACAAGAAAAACCACCTGTTGAAATTCCTCAAGAAGAAAAAGTTCGTGAAGTTCCTGAAGATGTGTTGACCGCAATTCTTCAAGGAGAAGATTAATTGTTTCACTCACTTACTATGCGCATTCTTGTTGTCGCGATATTGTTTCTTCTTCCATCCGTTGCGTTCGCACAAATATTGTTTAATGAAGTTACGCTTTCTCCCACTGAGGAGCGATTTATAGAACTATATAATTCAGGTGATGCAGATGTTGACCTTACGGGGTGGTATGTGCAAAGGAAAACCGCCACCGGAAGCACGTTTGGTTCACTCGTATCAAGTTCAAAATTTGAAAATAAAATAATTCCTGCACGTGGATATTTTTTAATTTCACGTAGTACACTTCCTTACTCAGATATCGTGCTCGATACCTTGTCTCTTACAGAATCCAATACGCTTCATCTTAAAAATCCTGAACGAGAAGTTGTTGACCAGATTGCATGGGAAACAGTCAGTGAAGGAAGAAGTTATCAAAAACTTTCAACAGGTGAGTGGGTGATAGGGCAAAGCACCCCACGCGCACAAAATAGCGAGAAAGGTGAGGTATCGTCGCCTGCACTTGTGCAAGAGGGGATGACTACGCCAGTGGTGATTGGCGCACCAGCTGTTTCAAATAATCAAAAAATTGCAATTGATATAGGACCCAAAGAGCGTGTTGTCCTTGTGGGGCAACCGACTACGTTTGAAGGACGTATCGAAGGAACTGACAAGAAACCGATTCAGAGCACACAAATGAAATGGTCGTTTGGTGATGGTGCGGTAGCAGAGGGATGGGGGATTGCCAATGTTACGCATACCTATCACTATCCAGGGGAATATAATGTAGTTCTTAATCTCCCTGCTTTCTTTACTACGTCTTCGCGTGTGAGGGTTCGTGCGATCATGCCAGAAATAGCAGTTCGTGTAGATGGTTATCGTGGGCGTTCCGCTATTATCATTGAAAATCGTATGCACGAAGACCTCGATCTTTCGGGGTGGAGACTTTCTCTTGAGGGCAAGACGTTCACCTTTCCTATGACTATTATTAGCGCAAAGAAAAGTGTTGCGTTTCCTTCCGAAATAACATTACTCGCAGGAGATAAAGAATCACGTCCTGAACTTTTTTACCCAAATGGTGTGCGTGTGTCTCTTGTGGCATCTGAGTCTCAAAACACTAGTTCATCTACGCCCATTATCATTTCAGAATCAGTCCATAATAATACAAATTCAGTAATGGCAGTACAGAAGGTAGCATCCGTAGTACCTACACAACAGGCACGCTTGGTTGATGTAATCGAAGATGCTTCTCCACAAACTGATTACATACTTGGTAGTCATAACGAAAAAATGTGGGCATGGTATGTGGGTATTTTTTTCTTGGCCTCGTTCGCACTCGTAGGGCTTCTCTTGATACGAAGCAAGAAAACACTCGTTGATGAGTTTGAGATTCTTGAAGAGTCTGAAGAAAATTAAAAAAAGCGGCAAGCCTCGATGAGAGGCTTGCCGCGGGTGCTACACATCTTTATTAGCGACGTAGAGCGAGTGAAATGAGAAAGTAATCTTTCTCATTTCCGAGCCGAGGTGAGAAGCGAATGCATGGAGCTTCGCAAGACCGGAGCGCGAGCTACTCCGTGCGTTCGCACGAACGCTCTAGGACGACGCGAGGTGGGGTAGCGGGCTTTTTCAGCGGAAAAAGACCCGTGACAGCGAAGCGAACACACTTGTCCGGGGCTTGCCCCGGGGTAAATACCGCTTTTATTTTATTTGACGCCCAAAAGCGACACAAAAATAAGACAAATAGCAATGGAAAGAACATGAAAAAATTCGCCAAGGTGTGCGTTTGCCATTCTTCGAGACACCGCAGGCGACATTAATTCGGTATCCGCTAATGCGCGAGCTTTTCTTGTTGCTGAAACAAATTTCGTTAACTCGATTAGTGAAATAATGATTCCCAGCAAACCAAAAACAAAGCAGGTTAGCGCGGTAAGAATTGAAAGAATTTCCATCTCCAGCTCCTTCTGTTGTGCTAACACCCCTGCCAGAGGCTTGTACAAGCATGGCAGGGTGTTGCAACCACCTCGCTTTTTATAGCGAGTTTTCCAGCAGGTTTCTTGTTAACCCTGCTGCCATCACGATCATTCTTACGTTGACCGTGAGGTACAGCGTAGTCCAGATGAATCTTGAAGCGAACATTAGTACCTTTCTCCTTCCGAAATTTTATCTTTTCTTACCTTACCATACTGCTTTAGACGTGTAAACTTTCATTTACTTACATAAAATTCCGCCCTTTGAAATTTATAAAGAACGGAATTTTTCGTAGATCGTTGTGTTGTTAGATCAGACGTCCTTGAGAATCTTCGGGATAATCAAAACCAAGATGCTCATAGGCGCGACGCGTAGCGGTGCGACCTCGTGGCGTGCGTTCAATAAGTCCAAGTTTGAGAAGATACGGTTCATTCACTTCTTCAATGGTTGCCATTTCTTCAGAGAGTGCTGCGGCAATTGTGGAAAGTCCCACGGGGCCACCTTTGTATTTATCAATAATGACGTCGAGAATAGCGCGATCGACTGCTGAAAGTCCAAGCTCGTCGATTTCAAGGAGCGAGAGTGCTTCAGCAACAGACTTCGGCGTAAGTTCACCGCGTTCAACTTGCGCAAAGTCACGCGCACGTTTCAAAAGATAGTTTGCGGTGCGAGGTGTCGCACGGCTTCGCTTTGCAATTTCCTCTGCGGCTGGTTGAGAAAGAGGAATACCAAGTATTTCCGCAGAACGATGTACGATTTTCTCTACTTCTTTATCCGTATAGAATTCAAGACGAAAGGTGCCACCCGAAAAACGTGAACGAAGCGGTGAAGAGAGAAGTGCGATGCGGGTGGTTGCCGCAATGAGGGTAAAAGGCGGAAGATCGAGCTGGATCGTGCGTGCGCTTGGGCCTTTGCCAATGATAATATCAAGCACACCCGACTCCATTGCAGGATAGAGTACTTCCTCAATCATTTTGTTCAAACGATGAATTTCATCGATAAAGAGTACGTCACCTGGGGAAAGATTGGTGAGGACTGATGCTAAATCACCCACTTTTTCAATGGCTGGACCCGAGGTTGACTTGACTTGACAGCCCATTTCGTTTGCGATAAGATGCGCCAATGTCGTTTTACCAAGGCCGGGAGGTCCGTAAAATAGAATATGTTCAGGTGGGTGGGCACGTTCCTTTGCTGCTTGAAGCAATATTTTAAGGTTCTTTTTGATCGTTTCTTGCCCTACGTAATCGACAAAACGATTCGGACGCAAGGTTTGGTCCAAAAAAGAGAAGTCCCTACTAACCCCTTTATTATCAAGGGTTTCGTCGGAATAATCTGGTGAATTTGATTGGGGACTTGACATAAAAATAGTTATGTGCTACACTAGACATAGGTTGAACATTTAAAGATCCTATACATAAGCCTCTTGCGGTTGGATCCTTCGGGATTTACATGGTCGCGGACGAGGACATTTCGGTACTTTGCTTTATGTAAAGAGCGCTGAAATTATCCTTAGATCGTCTCCTCACTCGGTTCCTTGTTGTTCCGAGAACAGTCTGGGGTTTATGTGTGGGATTTTTTTGTGCCCGTGGAACAATATTCATTCTATCGGGTTTTACAAATAAAAACAAAACTCTGTTATGCTCGTGCAAGGTCTACCACGCGCTCAACTTCGTCAAATGACGTAATACCGTTCATAATTTTCTCGATACCATCCTCGCGCATATTGAGAATTCCTTGTTTCTTTGCCACTTCGCTAATCTCGCGCTCGCTCGGGATCGTATCAAGGAGCGCTTCGATTTCTGGAGTCATCAACACTGCCTCAAAAATACCGACACGTCCTTTAAATCCGGTATTGTTACATGCACTACAGCCGACTGAGCGCCAGATATGTTCTGTTTGAACAGTGGTGCCGTTTTTTTCTTTAATAAGAACAGCCACCTCGTCAATAATCTTTTTCTCGCGTTCGTTTGGTGTATCTTCTTTCTTGCATTCAGTACAAAGTTTGCGTGCAAGACGTTGCGCAAGGGCGACGGTGAGTGATGAACCAATAATTTTTGGGGTAACGCCAATATCTATCAGGCGGGGAATGGCACCTGCGGCAGTATTGGTGTGGAGGGTTGAAAAGACCATATGTCCCGTAAGTGCAGCGTTAATAGCAACTTTTGCCGTTTCGCCGTCACGGATCTCACCGATCATAATAACGTCAGGGTCTTGGCGCATTGCCGAACGAAGTCCTTCGAGGAAGGTATATCCTTTTTCGGATTCAACCTGTGTTTGGGAAACGCCCTGCATATGGTACTCGATAGGATCCTCAATCGTCATCATTTTGATCTCAGGAGAGAATATTTTTTTCAAAAAGGCATACAAGGTCGTGGTTTTTCCTGATCCTGTAGGGCCGGTGTTCAAAATCATACCATGAGGCTTTGCGATTTCGCGCTCCATAATAGTGAGGAGTTGGCTACTCATACCAAGGTCTTCAAGGGTAACATTGAGCGAAAGGGGATTCAAAATACGCATCACTACGCCTTCGCCGTACGCGCTCGGAATGACCGATACACGGATTTCAATATTAAGCCCTGCAATTTTAATAGTAAAACGTCCATCTTGACTCTCGGTGCCGACGTTGAGTTTGAGCCCCGACATCAGTTTCAAGCGTGAATTGAACAAGCGATACGAGCTATGAGGGAGCGTGCCTACTTCATGGAGAACACCATCAACACGATAGCGAATATGAATAACGTCTTCCGCAGGCTCGATATGGATATCTGAAGCGTGAATACCAATTGATCCAGCAAGAATTATATTGAAAACCCTTGAAATATAACGAGCGTCTTTATTAACAAACGTTTCTTTGAGAGAAGTGACCACATCTTCGATGGTTTTAAAACGCTCAATGAGTGCATCAAGATTTTCTTCAGAAACATCTACGACACCCACTTCACTTTTGGTGGCGCCAGAAATTTCTTGGTAGCGTTCCCATATCTTTTCAAGACTTGCATGTGAAGCAAGGAATACTTCTATCGTATATCCGCGCTCGGTAAGTTCAGTAATGACTTCCTGTGTTTCTTTTTGGGTAGGAGTATACACTACGACCTGAAGTTTCTTGCCTTCGAGATTAAAGAGTCCAATATTTGCCGTGCGTGCTGTTTCTTCTTTGATGAGACCGACTGCAGAGATATCGATCGTGGTAGCAGAAAGGTTGATGTAGGGGAGCTGGTGCTTTTGCGCCATTATTTGTTGAAACTCCTCCTCTTCTTGCTTGCGGAGCTCAGCAATTTTTTCATCTTTGGTAGTATCGGAGGCGAATTTGAACATAAGTAAGACGATATAACTCTTGATATTGTACGTTTTTTGAAGAGAGAATACTACTTGACAAATTCTATTGATTTGTTATAATGTACTTAGAAGGTAGTTCTCAAAAAAAATAGTTCCACAGAGCGAAAACTCATGTGAAAAGGAGGCCTTATGAAGAAATTCTTGTTGGCACTGTTCGTTCTAGCGCCCCTTGTTGTCGGGTGTGCGGGTACAAAGGAAATAACGGTTCGTAGTTCGTTGGCCCCTCCGGGATCGGTAGCTGTTGCACCTACGACAACTATCGTGGTGCCACAGCAATACCGGATACCTCCTGTCGTTGAGGAAGATCTTCTTGTTATACAGGCGCGCGCAATCGGCAAAAAGTTGATCAAGGACCAGCAGGTCTGGGACGATGCTTGCTTCGAGATGAGGAGGGCATCGAACAACTACCTTGACTACGACGATTGTCGTAGTATCCTCGGGCAGAAGCCGACCGACGAACGTTACGGCCATCATGGCCGGAGTGTCGGAGGGAGTGTCATAGGAAACTCCCGTGGGGTTATATGGAAATGACCCCACACGTTTATTGTACAGAGCAGGAATCTCCGGATTCCTGCTCTGTTTTTTTTGACAATAGTCATTTTCAAGAGTATATTCATTGTTGGAATTCGTCGACAACACATAATAATAAATATAGGAGGTATATCGATGGTGAAGGGGAAGGCAAAGAATGTTGCCCCACTCAAAGAGGCGCTTCAGGAAGGTGCTGTAAAAGATGGGCGTTACCACTGTTTCGTACAGAGCTATGGTATCACAGGGAAGGAGTGGATCGGAATTCTTACACAGAAAGGTTTTCCTGTCGAACCGAGCGCAAAGAGCGTGCTTTGTTCTCCCGATTTTAAAGTAACGTCAGGGGAGAGGAGTATCATTGTGATTTTCAACCTTAATGCGCTGCAGAAGGTCATTAACACTCCTGAGTTTAAAAACTACGCTCCACCAACTGCCGAAATGGCTCCTATGCTCCGCGACAAGCTTAAAGGTCCCGAGTTAAAGGCATTAAGGATCGAAAGGCTTGCCATCGGGCATGAACCTATTGTTGCTCATGATGGTCTCCCGCGGGTGCTTGTTGTTTGTTATGGCACACACGGTCAGAGACTTTCGTCCTTGTCCGACAAAGGAAACGGCAAGCTCCACGGCGTTGACGGATACGCCTATGTAAAAATAAGGTAATAGACCTTGTAAAACAGCCCCTTCTGGTCCGCCAGGAGGGGTTTTGTATTATCTTTGTGCTACAACACTCAAATTTTTCGAGGAGAGTCCTTGGGTGTTTTTGGCTTGACAAACATATTAAAATATGCTAACATATACACCTATGAACAATAATATTTTTCCTATCATTAAATACGGTTCTATTATCGTTTTGGGTCTTTTTTCGTATGCATATACGGCGTTTGCCGCAGGCCTTGTATTAACGCCTGCAACAGTAACGACTGTTTCAGAGACTTCAGTAGATCTCGTTGCGCGCGTAACGAGTGAGGGGTGGGGGTATCCTTCCGTATGGTTTGAGTGGGGAGAAACTCAGGCGCTTGAAAAACCGGTAGCAGGAATGACCACCATTCCTACAGCAGGAACCTTTTATGCACGTCTTAGTGATCTAAAACCTCAGACAGTGTATTACTTTCGCGCAGTGGCAATGGATCGAGATGGGAACAAGATAACTTCATCTACGGTTTCGTTCACTACGAAAAGTACGCAGGCGGTAGCGGTGGTAACACCGGTCGTAGTAACTACGTCTGTATCGCCTGCTCCATATAAGGATACGACGCAGACGACAAAAACGTCGGTTACGGCAAAAAAGAATGTTGTTGCGTCCAGTAAGGTTGCACAAAAAAGCACCACGAACACTAATAAAAGTGAAGTTACGACGACAGCAACGAATGCAAATAGTGCATCAGTCATTGGAGGTGGTATTCTTCCAGCGACGCTCGTTGGGTGGGTTCTTGTTTTTATCTTAGTTTTTGTAGTAGTGTTGCTTGCACATATGGTCTACAAATCAAACCAAGAACGCAAGTTACTTGAAGAAGCAAAAAAGAAAGCACGTAACGCTGGAGCGTAAGAAAATATACTCATCGTACTTCAATATCGTGCTACAAAAAGTCAACCCTCTTCTTAGGCAAGAAGAGGGTTGACTTTTTGTATGAAAATGATATAATGCACACAGATAAGTCGTGAGGGGAAAAGCCCTCAAAAAAATACAAGGAGGTGCCTATGGCACGGAATAGTAAGGTTTCTTTGGTTCTTGTGTGCGTTGTAATCATGTTCACGATCTTCGCAGAGGTTGCGAATGCGACGGGGGCAACTCCTTCGATATTTGAAACAAAGGAGGCGTGTTGGTCGGCGGTCAATGCCGGCGAGGAAGCGTATAAGTTTTACACTCCCAGGTATTTTAATAGGCACAAGAAGAACCCCGTTGATAATATCAACAGCGTGGTGGCGCCACTCGAAGGGGTGGGTTGTGTTGAAATGGACACAACGGCTGGCAGAAGGTTTGTTCCTCAGGCAGAGGGGACAGAATTCCGCTTTAAAAAAAATGCGGATGGGACCCTTAAGGATACACCATATGCTCGCCATGATTGCGGGAATAAAGTGTATTCAATCTCGTACCCCACGCCGAAGCTTCCAGAGGCTCCAGAGGCGGAGAAAAAAGTGGAAGTACAACAGGCTCCACTCTTTCCTTCAACTCCGGCAACTCCAGTCTATCGTGTTGGGGATCCATGTACTGCGACCGATAGTGCCAGCGGAAAGTCGTTTCCTGGCCTTATTGAAGCGATACACCCTGACGGAAGTGCCTCGTGCGCTGCAAAGGTTGAGGTTTCTACTCCAGGCAAAGGTACAGCTATCGCACAGTACGTCTTCTGTCCATTAGCGGGTGGCCTTGTTGGCTACTCAAGAAGCGGGGCAACGGGAGCGGTCACTGGTGCTGCAGCTGGCGCTGGAGGAACATACTTCGGACGCCGACTTGGTGGAGAGAACTGGGGCTGGACGGGATGCATTATTGGTCCTATTGCTGGTCTCATAAAGTGGGGGGATGGAGGTTCTCCTCGAGGCGGAGCACCTGCTAATCCGCCACTCTCTGGTGGTCCAGTCAGTCCTCCTTTGTGGTAGTAACAGTTCTTTACAACTTAGGGCGCAGAACATCGCGCCCTATATTTTCAAGTTTTTGAAATGAATGTGATTCGAAAATTTGAAAATGTACAAACGGTTGAACGTACAGCGTTGATATATTAATAATTAGTAAAAAAAAATTATGAAAAATCTTATCAAAAAAACTATAGGAGCACTCATCGTGGCAGTGGTTTTTATTGCGCCTCTTGCGTCATTTGCCGCAACGCTTAATAATGATCCACAGGACTTTGCAACGCTTCGCGTGGCAAACAAGACAACAAACCCCGCTGGTACGACGACTGCGTGGGCAAGTTCGGCATCTGCGACAGAGGGACAAGTTGTCTCTTTTGCAATCTACTACCATACGACCAGCTCTGACACGGCAAACAACGTGCGTGTTCGTTTGGCGCCACAGACTACTGGTTCAGGAACAACACATTCGTTTACGGCAACAGTAACCGCCGACAACGCTCCGTCTGTTATCGGATCGGCAACCGTGCATCTTAATTCATCACAGTCACTTTCTTATATTCCTGGTAGTGTAAATTGGTATGCAAACCAACGATTAACATCTACAGGTCTTCTTTATGGACAGACAGGTGCAGAACTTTTTAATGGAACAGGACTTAATCTCGGTCCCATTTCCCCTGGCTGGCCATCACAAGGATCGGTTACAGTAAGTTTCCAGGTTTCAGCAACGGGTCCAATTAGTGGAACACCGTATGTTACGACAAATGGAGCTACGAACATTATGGCGAATAGTGCTACGCTCAATGGGTATATCAATAGCAATGGAGTTTCTTCAAATGTCTGGTTTGAGTGGGGAACTACTTCTTCATCTTTTGGTAATTCAACGTCACAGATCTCATACGGAACTCAATCTACTAATTTTTCATCAACGCTCTCTGGTTTGTCTCCAAGCACAACGTACTACTATCGTGCTGTAGCACAAAATACTCAAGGTAGTATCGTGTACGGAAATCAGGTTAGTTTCACCACCCTTGAGAGCTCATATCCGTATCCCTCTAGTAATCTTCCTGTTGTAAGTACCAACAGTGCAAATGTGTATACTGATTACGCAGTTTTAAATGGATATGTTGACCCACGTGGCACGAGCGATACAACGCGATGGTTTGAATGGGGACAGACTACTAATCTTGGTAATTCAACCTCATACGCAAGTCAGGGGACAAGTGCTTCAAACTCAAGCGCAACGTTGACGGGCCTTATGGCGAATACTACGTATTATTTCCGCATCGTTGCCCGCAATTCACAGGGTACGGTCTATGGGAACACGCTTAGCTTTACGACGGTTTCTGGTGGAAGTCCATATCCTGGAGGTTTGGCTCCTGTTGTGTCAACACTTCTTGCAACAGAAATGACCGGCACTACGGCAAAGCTTAATGGTTTGGTATTTGCTTCTCAAAATCAATCATCAAATGCATGGTTTGAGTGGGGTACTACAACAGGTCTTGGATTTAAAACACAAACAGCCAATATCGGATCTCTTCCTTCATACAAGCACTCGGATGTTATCTCGGGACTTTCAAACGGTCAAACGTATTACTATCGCGCGGTTGCAGAAAATGTTAATGGTAAAGCATACGGAACGATTGTAAGTTTTGTAGCACAAACACAATACACCCCTGTGGTGGTGACTCCTGTCTATAAAGCTCCGACTGTTTACAAAAAAATGACTACCATAACGACAGGTGAGGGTGTTTCATCTCCCGTTTCACTTACGATTGATGGTGGTTCTGAAACTGTTGCGCGCGGTGAACAACGTGGCTACCGTATTGCGTGGGAAAACAAAAGCACACAGACACTTAAAAATGTCGTACTTCGTGTTGCATTTCCTCAGCAGATGATCGTACGTAGTACAGATAGAGGAAGTATTTCTCCTTCAGATAATTCTGTAGCAGTAGAACTTGGCACCCTTGCTCCGGGAGATAATGGTGATATCTTTGTGAGCGCAATTGCCTCACGCACCCTTAATCAAGGGGAGCTCATTGTTGTAACGGTACATATGGTGTACACCACTGCAAAAAATATTCAGGGTGATGCCGTTGCGTATGTTACCCAGCATGGAGGCTACACACAGAACGTACTTGGTGCAAGTATCTTTGATAGCGGAGCATTTCTCCCCACATCACTTTTTGGATGGCTCCTCCTTCTTATCCTTATCCTCGCTTTGGTTCTTCTTGGTAATACACTTTATGGTAGAATGTCAGTAAGGAGAATATAGTGTTTGAGATGGTCAATCTTAGTTCTTTGAATCTGCGATAACTACGAGACGAGAGCATGGGGTGTAAATTTTACACCTAGTGCTCTCGTCTCGTATCGAGGCAGACGCTGGCCTGAGCGATTCAGGTAGTTCAAGCAAAAGGAGGTGAATGATGTCAAAGACGATGACGGTACAGCCGATCACCGATGAACAGCGGGAAAAATACAAGCAATACATAGAAGATGCTGCGAACAAGGCCTTGCTGGAAGCCGAGCTTGGCAAAGATGGGTTGCAGAAGCTTGTTGAGAATGGTGATGAGTTTCAAACGTGCGTTACTACGTGCATCAAGGAATTCTTGGTCTCAAATCAGTGCACGAACGAGAAAGTTTGCTTTAGTTATTCGTACCCGAAGGAATACAAGGGACCTCGGCCGATTATCGACCAAATTAAGATAATCGCCGAAAACTTCGATCTTGACCCGAGTAATGCGCTCGAGTTCGCCAAGAATCTACCACAGCTTCCTAATGATACCGAGGAGTGGGTTGGGTGGTTTGCGGTTCCTTCCGTGGACGCCATTGCCGAGAAGCATTTCCCGAAAGTGCTCGATCCTGCCGATAAGTACTGTCATGCCGTACAATTTGTACATAGAAAGATCGCGGCGACGCGATCGTTTTATCACTACCGGGGTAATCACCTTACGCCGAAACGGTTACGGGTTTCTGCACGTACGGCGCAAGCATTCGATCTTATCGCAAAGAAACAGCCGGGCGACATCCATATCGTTGCTGCTCAGCTTGGTATGCGGTACCGTGGTCGTTCTATACATCACGCCTGTGAAGCTTTCGTACCCAATGAGTTTGGTCTGGGAAGTCTCGCAGTCGGTTCGATCGCGTTGGTTCACCCTGAACGACTTGTTCGCTGGGAGCAACTGGACATGGTCTGTATTGGTGATGAATTTGCTCCGTCCGGCGATGGTGACTTCTCGTATGCACTGTCCTTTATTTTCTATGACGGCGGTGTAAGGTTGCTTACCCGATACCACCACGACGTCAGTAAATTTGCCGGTTTCATCTCGGCTTTTGTCTTGTAACAATCGTTTTTAATCCTGAAAAATCAGGACTTTTGTGCTCACGTAGTTTTACTACAGCTGGGCACAAAAAGTGGGCTATCCACAACATACCGTGGATAGCTTTTTTTTGTTGACAAATCCTCATCGAAAGAGCATTCTTATAGAAGAGTTTTAAAAAATAAAAAACGTGAGGCGAGGAGGTGTCGATGGAAGACCATCATGGGGCTAACACGTCGGACATGGAGCCAAAATGGCGCGACGAAGGAGGAGTCATTCATTGTTCGGTACTTTCCAGGGGTGTGACGGGAGAAAGGTGGATTGAACGCTTCGAGAGCCGAGGGGGATTTGTTTGTAGCGAGACAAAGAAAATCCTCCTGTCTCCAAGGTTTACTCCTACCCTTGGTGTTCAAACCGAGCTTGTCATCTTCAAGAGCACAATCCTTCCTTCGAATGAGCGTTATACTATTAGCGCTCATGAAATCGGCCACATAAAAGGTTTAGCCATACCGGAAATCGAGGTAACCTTTCTTCTTCGGGAAAAATTTTCAAACAAGGAGCTCGAGGAAATGGGGCTCTGGTGGATTGCCGTAATGCATGCACCAGTACGGAGTTTCGAGGATAGCCTGATCTCGCTGTGCGTTGATCGTTATGGTGACAAGGAGTGGATTTGCGCCCACGGAGCCAAGGATTATGATTCCTGGAACTCCGAAGGAGGGTTTGCTTATAAGATCCCTTGAGCCTAACGCACAACAGTTTTAACCCCCTTCCGCAACAACGGGAGGGGGTTTTATTATGTTCTGAGTTCTGTAACGCTATGGTAAGATGAACCAATGATAAAGACGGCTCACAGTGTGGCAGAATTGCGCAATATTACAGAGGAGATATTGCGGAAAATCGCTCGTACCCGGACGGCAGATCAGGCAACGGTAGTCGGGATTTCGGGAGACCTCGGTGCAGGGAAGACGGCATTTGTGAAGTGTGCCGCGGATATTCTTGGCATACAAGAAACTATCACGAGTCCTACATTTATTTTGGAAAAAATATATACCATTTCAAAAAATCCAATTTTTGGTGAGCGTTTCTCACGATTCATCCATATTGATGCGTATCGTTTAGAGTCTGGCAATGAAATGCATGCACTGGATTGGGGTACAATCATTCACGACCCCCAAAATATTATTTTCATAGAATGGCCAGAACAGGTTGCTGAGGTAATGCCACAGGAAACCTTTTCACTTTTTTTTGAATATGTAGACGAGCACACAAGAAACATAACATTTTAATTATGAAGAAATCTTCCCCCATGAAAACCCTTGTCCTTCTCGATGCGCATGCGATTTTGCATCGTGCATACCATGCACTGCCCGAGTTTGTTTCAAGTACGGGCGAGCCAACAGGAGCAACGTACGGGCTTTCTACAATGTTGCTTAAAATTATTAAAGAGTTGAAGCCCGATTATATTGCCGGTTGTTTTGATTTACCTCAACCAACATTCCGTCACGAAGCATACGATGCCTACAAGATGGGGCGTGCCAAGGCAGAGGACGCACTCGTGCATCAGATCAAGCGTTCTCGTGATGTGTTCTCCGCACTCGGTATCCCCGCATATGAGCTTGCGGGGTTCGAGGCAGACGATCTCTTGGCAACGATTGTTGAAAAGATGAAGGATAAGAAAGACCTTCGTATTATTATTGCCTCAGGTGATATGGACACCCTGCAACTTGTTGATGACGACCGCGTACTCGTGTACACCCTTAAAAAAGGATTGAATGATACTATTTTGTACGATGAAAAAGCTGTCGTCGCGAGATTTGGCTTTACTCCAAAGCTGTTACCCGACTACAAAGGACTTCGTGGTGATCCATCGGATAATATTATTGGCATTGCGGGTATTGGAGAAAAGACCGCAACCACCCTCATTACTGCCTTTGGTTCCGTGGAAGAAATCTATAAAAAATTTAAAAAAGATGCGTCAAAAGAATACGAAACATTTCGTAAGGCAGGTATTTCGCCACGCATTATAAAACTACTCGAAGAGGGAGAAGATGAGGCGCTTTTTTCTAAAACACTGGCAACGGTACGTCGTGACGCACCGATTGATTTTGCGCTCCCTGAAAAAGAGTGGAAGGAAAACTTCGAACCTGCGCGCGCAGAAAAACTTTTTGCAGAACTTGAGTTTCGTGGATTAAAAGAACGTTTGAAGGAAGTTTCGAAAAATGGTACCTCAAGCGATGAAGAATCTGCATCAAAAGAAATAGAAGAAGTGCCATCTCCTGCACTCTTTAAAAAAGCACAGATTGCATTGTGGCTCCTCAATTCTGATCTCACTACACCATCGCTCGATGATATGATCCACTACACAAAAAAGAAAAACTTTACAGAGGCATACCGTGAGCTTGAAGCGCGCATCGAACAAACAGGACTTGGTGGTGTGTATCGCGACATAGAACTTCCGCTCATTCCTATTATTGAGTCAGCGCAGGCGTATGGTATTCTTGTGGACACCACACATCTCAAAAAACTTTCTGAAACATATCATCAGAAGCTTGATGAAAGCACCGCGCGTATCTATGAGATGGCGGGTATGGAATTTAATATTAATTCACCAAAACAGCTAGGCGAAGTGTTGTTTGATAAACTCAGGCTCACCGCAAAGGGTCTCAAAAAAACAGAAGGAGGGGCACGTTCGACCCGTGAGTCAGAGCTTGCGAAACTACGCGACGCGCATCCTGTTGTTGCTGAGATTTTGGATTATCGCGAGCTTCAAAAATTACTTTCTACGTACGTTGATAATTTGTCAACGCTGATCGATACCGATGGGCGCCTCCACACGACGCTCAATCAGGCAGGTACCACGACAGGACGTATGTCATCAACGAATCCTAATTTACAAAACATTCCCGTGCGCGGTGGGTACGGCGAAGACGTACGAAATGCCTTTGTGGCGCCAAAGGGAAGCGTCCTCCTTGCGTTTGATTATTCGCAGATAGAAATGCGCGTTCTTGCGGCACTTTCGGATGATGAAAATCTCAAAGAAGTTTTTCGTACAGGGGCTGATGTACATACGTCGGTAGCGTCACGTGTGTTCAAGGTAGCTCCGCACGAGGTAACTTCTGAAATGCGTCGTCGTGCCAAGGTTATCAACTTTGGCATCGTGTATGGGATGGGGGTGAATGCACTTAAAGATAACCTCGGTTCCACACGCGCAGAAGCACAAGAATTTTATGATAATTATTTTGTTACGTTCCCAAAAATTGGACAGTATTTTGAAGACGTAAAATCCCGCGCAAAAAAAGATGGGTACACGACGACCTATTTTGGCCGCCGTCGTTTCTTTGCGGGGCTCATCTCGCCGATTCCGTATATTCGCGCAAGTGCAGAGCGTATGGCAATGAATGCGCCACTCCAAGGTACCGCTGCAGATATTATTAAAATGGCGATGAAGAAAGTACACGATGGTATTATCGAAGCAGAGCTTTCGCAAAAAGCGCACCTCCTTCTTCAAATTCATGATGAACTTTTGTTTGAAGTAGAGGAGAGCGCGGTAGAAACAGCGCGCACGGTTATTAAAAATGCTATGGAACATGCATGTGATTTCCCTGTTCCGACGACGGTGAGTGTGAAAGAAGGGGAGAGGTGGGGATCTCTACGTGTAGCGTAGCGCGCAGTACAAAGAAACATTATGCTTTATATTATCCACGGAAACGATCGACAAAAAGGACGCGCACAGTTTACGAAACTACGCGGTGCGCTTTCGGCACACGGAGAAAATATTGTGGTGGTACCCGAAGGTTCTGTCTCAAAAGAAACACTTTCTGGACAGGCGGTTACCCGTGGGCTTTTTGGTGAAGTATCCGTTTTTGTTTTTGATGGAGCACTTGAGAAGAAAGAAGATCAAGAAATTGTTGCGCGTACGGTTTCCTTGCTTACAGAGTCGCCAAATCATTTTCTCATTTTTGAACCAGTGCTCATAAAAGAATTTGCTGATGAGGCGCGCCAAGGAGCGAAAGAAATGATCGACTGCAGTGTAAAAAAAATGGATGAACGGCCAGCATTCAATATATTTTCTCTAGGTGATGCACTTGGTGAGAGAAATAAAAAAGAGCTATGGGTACGCTATCAGCAAGCCGTTCTCGCAGGGTTAGAGTCTGAGGAAATTTGCAATACACTATTTTGGACTGTAAAAAATATGGCGCTTATGAAAAATACACCCTCCGGTAATAATGCTGACCTCAACCCCTTCGTGGCACAAAAGGCACGCACGTTTGCAAAAAAATATTCAATGGATGAGATCGTGGAACTTTCACGCACACTGATGACTATCTATCACGAGGCACATCGTGGCGGTGAGCCGATGCATATTGCACTTGAAAGATTTATTTTACGATTAGCGTAAAAAATAAGTTGTACATAAATAAAAAAAGGACTTCCATGAGGAAGCCTTTTTGAAAAGAGAAACGAGAAACGAAAGAACTATCTATAAAACGGACTAAAATAATAATTGTGTCCGTGGCGCGGTATATTGCGCAAGGTACTGTTGGGGGAGTGTTTGAAAAAACGTTTTTATAAGACCATAAGGTGGTCGTGTCCTTTATTTTTTCAATCAATCCTGATCTGTTGCTATTATACACGTTCCTCTTTGTTGTACGCAAGCAAAACCTGTGGAAAACTTTTCAATATAATCATATTCAACAGTAACGTAGTGGTTCAACCGCCACAACTGTCAAATTATCAGGAATAGGAATAGAAAAAGACCCCCTTCCTAAATGAAAGGGGGTCTTTTGAAGATGGGTACCTCGTATTCACGAGGTATAGAGAAGGGGTAAGAACGACGAAGATTTTCTTTGGTGTGTGGAACACTCAAAAGAAAGGATTGAAGCTTGATGTGCGAGAGCCCTACGTATTTTGTTTCAGACCACACGAGGTCAAACGTGGAGCATTGCATTCACCAAACGATCTAAATATATTATACCTTACTATCGCAAAATCTACAAGAGGTATTTAAATCTTCACAAACATAAAAACCACGTCTATTCAGTCGAATAGACGTGGTTTTTATGAAATCTTAAAGTTTTTACCACTCGACGAGAAGATATCCTGGAGCACCAGCACCACCAGCGCCACCAGTAAGACAACCACCACCGCCACCACCGCCGCCAGAACTTCCAAAAACAGGGAGTCCTTGCGCGCCGTTTGTTCCAGCTACCCCGCCAGTCATTCCGGATCCATTTCCACCATTACCGCCCTTTGCAAGAGAAAACACAGTTCCAAAAGATGTTGGGAGACCTGCTCCAAGTATAACTGAATATGATTGCCCTTCCGTTACAGCGACTTCCTTATTGTAGACACTTTGTCCAAGACCTCCTCCACCACCACCAGGAGAACCAGTAGCATTTACGGCTGGCTTGGCAGAAGAATAGCCGGGTCCGATACCACCGATACCACCAAGCCAAGCTTCACATCCTGAACCTCTAGCACCATTGGAGCCAATACCGTAACCTGTAGCCCCTATCCCGCCGACACTACCGCCCCAAGAAGTACCCTTTGCACCAGAACCACCTGTGCCACCAGAACCTGAACCAGTGAGGTAAACTTTGGTTACTCCCATAGGAACCGTAAAAGTACCATTCGAAGTGAATAGTTGCTTCCCGTGAGGGGTTGGTGCAGTTGTCACAGAACTCCCGTCGGTGAATGTAATCTTGCCTGTAACTAAATCTGTAACTCGGAGAATCCCAGTTTTTGTTTGGTCACTTCCGCTTGTATTAATAGGAGCATCAGCGTTACCTGTTGGAGGTATGGCTGTCGGTGCTGTCCACGCATACGCATAAGAAAGTCCGAGCGAAAGTACTATTGCGAGACCTATAATCTTTGTTAATTGAATAATGTTTTTCATATTTTTTAATTTATTACTCTATTATTTTACCTGAACAGCATTCAGTAACTGAAATTTTTGATTATTTGAAAGCGTGGTTGTCGATTGCTTTACAGGTATTTCCCTTAAAAGGATCAATTTTTTTACCTGCTCTTCTTTACTGCTAGACGAAGCAATAGTGATTCGATTCAGTATTTCTTCTTTTTCTGTTTGCGTGTAAACTTTCTTTTCTTGATCAATTGGTTGGGCGGTATTCACAGTTTCTTTTGTAGGTGTATTTTTTTGTATTAAAAGATACCCTCCTAAAGCGCCTGTGGCAAGTATAATCATAACAAGTGTGATTATTAGGAGCCCCTTCCTGTTACCTGATTGATGTGTGCTTTTTGGTTCCATTGTTTAATGGTACCACATCATTCTACAATATACATGTGCATAGTGTCCCCGTGCTATTTCTTCTTACTAAAGAATTTTCGTGCCGCCTCTTCGATAGGATTTGTCTTTTCAAGGTGGGCACGAACATGGCGTCTTGCGAGTGTGGTTTTGGTGTAATCAAGCCATTTTCGTTTTGGTGTAGCGCTTTCTCTGGTATCTATTTCTACAATATCACCATTCTTGAGTTTGGTTTCAAGAGTTACGAGTTTGCTATTCACTTTTGCCCCAGCAATATGATTGCCAATGTTCGAGTGAATGGAATAAGCAAAATCTATGGGCGTTGAACCGTCAGGGAGGTCAATCACGTCGCCTTTGGGTGTAAACACAAATACGCGATGGTTAAAGAAGTCCATCGTGAGGTTCTCAAGAAAATCTTCAGTGCCAGAAACTTCATTTTGCCAACGTGCGAGGTCTTTGAGCCATGCGGTTGCACGTTCGATATCTTCCTTTTTTGTATGCTTTTCTTTGTAACTGAGGTGTGAGGCGATACCGTACTGCGCCTCATTGTGCATTTCATCGGTGCGAATTTGTATTTCTATAATACCACCATCGCCACGAAAAATCGTGGTATGAAGCGAACGGTATCCGTTTGGTTTCGGAACCGCAATATAATCCTTGATTCTTCCGGGGACAGGACGCCAGTGTTTGTGAATAATGCCGAGTGCGCGATAGCAATCTTCTACCGATTTTACAATAACGCGAACCGCGAGAATATCGAATACTTTATCAGGGTCCATGTCTTTACGGGCAAGCTTGCGCCAGAGACTGTAAAGATTTTTTACGCGATAGTCAACGTGCGCGGTCGTTAACCCATTTGCTACGAGTTCTTTCTGAATACTGCGAAACATTTTTTCTGCATATTTTTCGTCTGCAGTACGTTTTTTCTTGATAATAGCGAGAACTTTCGCGTGTTCTTCGGGGTATGCGTAGGGGAATGAGGCGTCTTCAAAAATACTTTTCCATTTCCCCATACCAAAACGGTCAGCAAGGCGCGCGTGGATTTCGAGGGTTTCGAGTGCGATACGCTCTTGTTTGTCTTTAGGAAGATATTCAAGCGTGTGTATGTTGTGCATACGGTCGGCAAGTTTGATAATGAGTACCCGTACATCATCTGCCATTGCGACAAAGAATTTGCGTAAACTTTCTACATGGCGCTCTACGCCACGATATTTAAGGGTACCCAATTTAGTAACTCCTTCAACAAGTGTACGAATAGTCTTCCCAAATTCCTTTTCAATAGTCTCAGGAGAGACGGCAGCGTCTTCTATTGTGTCGTGGAGTATCCCCGCGGCAATAACCGTAGCATCCATTTGAATGCTGGCGAGGTTATACCCTGTGTGTGCCACGTGGTAAAAATAAGGTGTACCTGAACGACGTAACTGCCCCTCGTGATTTTTCTCAGCAAAGGTATATGCTTTTTGGATAAGATTACGGTCATCTTCAGAGGTGGAGCGCATAAGTCCGCAGATGTCATCGACCGTCGGGCAAGAAAGATAGTTCATATAACTATAGTAAGGAAAATAGGTAGGAAAAGCAATACAAAAAATTCGCCCCCTTTGTTAGAGGGGGCTAGTGAAGACAATGCTTCTTCGCAGTCTTTCATATTTATCGGTGACGTGCCGTATGGGAATCTTTTCCGTTTCTTGTTGCGCCGAGAAGTTCGGGACATTTACGGCAGTGTTCGAGATATTGTTCTGATGTAACTTCTCTGCTTGCATCCTTGTTGTCCTTTAAAACTCCGCAATCGGGTTTTTTGCACAGACCTACCATAAGCACCTCCTTTTGTCGGGCTAACGGTTAAATATCGTATGTGCACTTCTGCAAATAGTATATCATACCTATTTTTATAATGATCGTAATACGATCTGCTAATATACGTTTTACTATCATTCTTGAAACTGATACAATTGCGGTAAGAACAAAGAAATTTTTAGGTATTACTAAATTTACTGTTTTGTAGTACAATACAAACAATATTATGTCAGGGCAAAAGAGAATTATTATTGCAGAAGATGACGTCGTACTCCGCGACGTTCTTGCGGGAAAGTTGGTAAAAAATGGATACATTGTTGATCGCGCTGAAGATGGCATTGTTGCGCTCGCAAAAATGAGAGAAGTGACCCCCGATTGTGTCCTTCTCGATATTTTGATGCCTCGCAAGGGTGGCATTGAAGTTCTTGAAGAAATGAGTCAGGACCCAGCACTTAAGGGTGTTCCGACGATTATCATTTCAAATTCAGGACAACCAGTAGAGATAGCTCGCGCGCGCGAGTTGGGTGCACGTGATTTTTTGATTAAGGCTGTGTTTGATCCTAGCGAGGTACTCGAAAAAGTGCGCCGTGTACTGGAGGAGGGTAATACCTCAGCGTCTAATGAAGGGAATGATATTATGCGTAGACAAAATGTTACCGCAACAGGGGCCGTTTCTCTTCCAGAAGAAACAGCGCCAGCCTCAAAGGAAGAATCTGTTGGTTCTGCACCTTCTTCTACACCCACGGGGAAGAAGATCTTTGTTTTGGTAATAGAAGATGATAAATTCCTTCGTGAACTTCTGGTGCGCAAGCTTTCTGGTGAAGGTTTCGAGGTCAAAAATGCGATTGACGCAGAAATTGCATTCGCTGTTCTTGCTGAACGAACCCCTGATATCATTCTCCTCGACCTCATTCTCCCTGGCGTTGATGGTTTTGAGATCCTTACACGCATTAAGGCAAACCCAAAGATTGCAAATATCCCTGTAATTATCTTGAGTAATCTAGGACAAAAAGATGACCTTGAGAAGGCAATGGCCCTTGGCGCAAAAGACTTTATGGTAAAGGCAAACTTTACACTTGATGAAATAGTTGCTAAGGTACATTCTGTCGTTGGCTAGAAGTGGTCTACGGGTGGTGCTGTGTCACATATCACCATATGCGGGATTAGTTTATTGGTAAAACATCAGTTTTCCAAACTGAGGTGGGGAGTTCGATTCTCCCATCCCGCACAAAAAATACGAGAAAATGTGCAACATTTTAGAGTGCATTTTTTGACGGGATGGGAGAATCGAAAGCCGGAAGCGGGCACCCGCAAAGCGGGTCGCTGAGGCGGGGTCGAGAGTACTTAGTGCGCGCAGGGTGTACCCACCCGAGCACACTTAGTAACTCGTGACCGAGATCCCATCCCGCACAAAAAATACGAGAAAATGTGCAACATTTTAGAGTGCATTTTTTGACGGGATGGGAGAATCGAACTCAGGAGGGGGTCGGGGAACCTATGGTTCCCCGTGGAGGAAAACAGTGAGCGAAGCGAACGTTAGAAACCGTGGGTTTCTAAAGAGGAGCGAAGCGACGAGTTCGATAGCGAAGCGTCTCCCATCCTCTTACAATGTAACTCATGACCGATCTCCCATCCCGCACTCTTCAATAAACTCAGGGTAAACAAAAAAACACCGTTTACACGGTGTTTTTTTGTTGAGTAACTTTATGAAATTACTTTACTGCATCCTTGAGTGCCTTTGCTGCGCGGAACTTTGGAACCTTTGTTGCAGGAACCTGAACGGTTTCTCCTGTCTTTGGGTTACGTGCTGTGCGTGCTGCGCGAGGCTTTACTGAAAAAATACCAAGTCCAGCGATTGATACTTCACCGCCTACCTTGAGTGTCTTTACGATTGACTCAAGAATTGCGTCTACAGTCTGTTCTGCGCCGACTTTCGTACCACCCATTTTCTCGTGAACGATATCGACGATAGCTGCTTTGTTCATATAATAATTATTTGATTAACTTCTAATATTAAACAAGGTCTGTCTCTGCTTAAGTCCCGCCCAAGATAACATATTTGTGATAGGTACCTTAGGATAGGAACTAAACAGAGCCTTTTAGGTATTCGACAACACCTTGACCGCCTGCCTAATAGTATACCCCCTATACATTTTTATGCAATACCTACAAGGGTTTTTTAAAATATTGACAAAATATACTAAAAATGCTATACTTTATATAGTTTAGTACATAAAACAAACCTTTTTAAGGAGGCAGGATATGGAAATACTTTGGTATTTTTATGCAATGGCTGCTATTTCGTGGGGAGGGGCATTGATGGTACCTTTCATTCGAAAGAAGGAGGGTAAAGGTTCGGCGATACTTATGAGTATTTTGAGTATCATTATAATGAGCGCCTCGATCTTCTATGCCTTTGAATCTGGGGTTAAGTCGGCAGAGATTAAAGCCGACGGTAGCTATTACGGTGTCCTCACTTCTACCCCTGCTTTAACTGGTGGAAGGTTGACCCAGGTCATTGACTACACGGACGGAGGAAAGATAAAGACAGGGGTGTTGCAAAAATACCCTCCAAAAGGGTATGTTTTCGAACAAACTGAAAAGATATTGCTCCTTATTCCCGAGTACGCACAGGTCGGGGAAACCAAGGAAGGGAAGGTGATAATCGTCTCACCGGGAATGAATGCACTAATCATCGACGACGAGATGTAGGAATAGCCAAAAGTACACTCAAAGGGTCGAGCTTCACGCTCGACCCTTTTTTCTTATTTCTTATCCAAGGAGAGTCCTTGGTAAAACAAGGCATTTTTAAAATGTTGATAATATGTGTCGAATATGGTCTACTTTAATTAGATTTGAGCTAAAACATAAAGAGGGAGGTACGGTATGCGGGGAATTGTCATCTTTTCAGTTTTGTTTTTTGGGGTCTTTGGATCAGCTACGTACTTTTTTGTGAAAAGGCGCATCTTTAAGACCGTTGTGCTGGGCTTTCTGGGTATCTTTCTGTTTATTATGACGCTGTTTCAAGTGGCTAATACAGAAAAAAAATCACTGATGATCGTAGGTTGTGGGCACTACTATGAAATAGTGGCCATTATGCCATTTCCACACAATGGGAAGACGTTAGTTTACGCGGTTGATCTTAATGAGAACAAGGAGAAAGTAGACATTCTTAACGCATATCCTCTCAAGGGGTATGGAATCGAGCAGGTAGGAGAGAGAACGTTTCTTCTTCCCGAGAGTACGCGTGTAGCGTACACGAAGGGAGGAGAAACCGTCTTTATTCCTTACAATGGAAAAGCGTTTAATGTACCGCCCGATTTTGTATTTAAAAAATAAGTATTCAGTATTCAGAATCTCGCACCATAAAGGCCCGAACTTCATGTTCGGGCCTTTTTTCATTTCCAAGGGGACCCCTTGGAAGAATTGAATCGTACGTGGTAATGATTTCTCCCAGTTTTTAAAATATTGACAAAATATACCGAATATGCTCTACTATATATAGAGTTTAATTGAAAACAAAAAAATCTTAAGGAGGTTTTGGTATGTGGATATTGGTAATTTTCGTATTTGCTGCTTTGCTGGTAATCAACTTCGTTGGTTATCTGGAAGGGAAAAGTGGTAAAACTACGGGAAGGCACGTCGTTTTTATGCTGGCAAGCGGCTTTGTAATCGTGTTGGTCCTCTGGGCTAACTATACAGGTGTTAATGAATCAAAGATCTCAGGAGGAGGTAACTACTATGAGGTAGTAACCACTACCTCAATTCCAAAAGAGGGAACTCTCGTCTATGCCGTCGACCTCGACGGGGATAAAGGGAAAGCAGACATTCTGGCTGAGTACCCCATGAAAGGGTACAAAGTTCAGAAGATAGGAGGAAGAACATTCCTTCTTCCTGAGGATACACGCGTAGCGTATGAAGAGGATGAGGTAATCGTCTTTGTCTCTGGAGAAGGAGAAGCCGTCACTGCACCCATTGCGTCAAATAGTCTTGAAGTAAAGAGGATGATGATACGCCCTCCTTTCAGTCAAACAGAGATCCAGCTCACACAGTTCTGGGTTGGGGTCGAACCCCCGGTGTCTTTCCCTGAAGATGAGATCCCAGGCGAGGGCGAGGAAAAGGCTCTACTCGTTGCTACATACGGGCAGGAGAGGACGTTAACGGTCCTCGTACCATTCAATTCGAAAAAATAATCTCGCACCACAAAGGCCCGAACTTCATGTTCGGGCCTTTTTTCATTATCACTATATCTATAAATCCTTACAACACAACACTCAAATTTTTCCCAAGGACGGTTCCTGACTCCGTGAAGGACAGTCCTTCGCGGAGTGAAAAATTTTTTGTATAGTGTAAAAATATTGACAAAATATACCGAATATGCTATACTATATGTAGAGTTTAATTGAAAACAAACTTAAGGAGGTTTAGGTATGCCGTTCGCTTATTTAGTTGTTATAGCAGTAGTTCTTATAATCGTATCGCTCTCGGGGCCGATTAATTCAGGAAGTGGTAGGATTTTGAAAGGATGTGTCTTTTTCTTTGCAAGTCTCATCTTAACTTGGTTAGTCGGTCACGGTAAGGCAGTAGGTGTCCTTGAATCAAGGATCGTAGGAGAGGGTAGTAACTATGAAATAGTAGCTACAACTTTGGTTCCAAATGTTGGAACCCTTGTCTACGCCGTCGACCTCGACGGAAACAAGGAAAAGGCGGACGTTCTCGCTGAGTACCCGATGAAAGGGTATAAGGTCGAACGAGTAGGCAAGAAAACGTATCTTTTGCCTATGAACACAATCGTCACAACTGACAATAAGGGAGAGACCTTCTTTGTTTCTGAAGATCGCGAGATAGTCAGTGTCCCCATGGCGCTCAATGCAGGCGGTCCCGTCAATCCACCATTAGGTGGCCCGGGACCTGACTAAGGTATGATAATGTAACCTCATACCACAAAGGCCCGAACTTCACGTTCGGGCCTTTTTTCTTTACTGTTTCCATAACCCCCCCCTTTTTTTTTACATCACAACGCTCAAATTTTCCAAGGTGTACCCTTGGAAAATTTATCGTGCGTATTCGATTGCGCGGGATTCTCGGATGACGGCAACTTTTATTTCACCTGGGTATTTGAGCTCTTCTTCGATGCGGGTAGCTATTTCTCGTGCAAGGTTTTTTGCTTCCATATCGGTTATTTCTTCTGGTTTTACAAAGACGCGGAGTTCGCGACCTGCTTGGATTGCGTAGGATTTTTCAACAGAAGGGAAGGATTTTGCAATTGCCTCAAGGTTTTCAAGGCGTTTTATATAATTTTCTACTGAATCATGGCGTGCGCCGGGGCGACCACCTGATATAGCATCTGCTGTCTGTACGATGATGGATTCAAGCGTTTCATAAGGATGTTCTCCGTGATGCGCTTGCATTGCCTTAATGATGCGCTCGTCAACATTGAATTTTTGAAGGATACGACGCCCAATTTCCACATGTGTTCCCTGTACTTCATGATCGATTGCTTTACCAATGTCGTGAAGGAGTGCCCCCGCTTTTGCAATAGAGACATCGGCACCAAGTTCTTCGGCGAGCATTCCTGCGATATGTGCCATCTCAATAGAGTGCTGAAGCACATTTTGTCCATAACTCGTACGGAAGCAGAGACGTCCAAGAATTGCTATTACGCGTGGATCAAGGTTGATGATGCCACACTCGTATACCGCCTGTTCGCCTTTTTCTTTGAGTATTGTATTAACCTCTTCACGAGCTTTGTCTACCGTTTCCTCGATCTTTGCAGGTTGAATGCGTCCATCAAGAATGAGTGCTTCGAGGGCAACACGAGCTATCTGTCGACGAATAGGATCAAATGAGGAAATGAGGATAGAGCCCGGCGTGTCGTCTACGAGTATCTCAACTCCCGATGCGCGCTCAAATGCGCGAATATTGCGCCCTTCCTTGCCGATAATTTTCCCTTTGATCTCATCTGAGGGGATGGGAACCGTCGTCGACATCATTTCCGATACGCTCGATGTTGCGAGGCGCTGAATAGTGGATGCGAGAATGTCCTGCGCCATACGGGTAAGGCGTTTTTCTCCATCAAGTTCGAGTTTCTTGGCGCGCGTCAAAAAATCGTCCTCATAACGTTTTGCAACACTTTTCAGTATTTCTTCACGCGCATCCTCGATGGTGAGGCTCGCAACGCGCTCAAGTTCGCGAATGGCGAGCTCTTTTTCCCTCTGTGTTCGCTCCCTAATATTTTTTATCTCCTCTACTTTTCCTTTGACGTGTTCTGCGTCTTTGTCTATTTCTGTTTGGCGCTTGTCGAGAAATTCTTCTTTCTTTGCAAGACGGTCTGTTGTTTTTTTGTATTGGTCTTCAAATTCCTTCTCCTCTTTTCGTAACTCTGCTTCGCGCACCTCGGCTTTTCTATCGCTTTCTTCGGTAATCCTTTGCGCTTCTTCTTTGGCGGTAAGGAGGATCTGTTTTGTTTCAAGTTCTGCGGAACCCTTTTTGCCGATAGCGACAAAGAGTCGCAAAAAGTATCCAATGGTTACCCCGATAAGGATTGCCACTACGCCACCAAGCGTGAGTGCAATATTGATGTTCATAACTACGTGCCCATTTCCCCTTGAAAATATTACTTCTTATTCGTTTCTGTCGTTGTGTGGGTTAGATATTTCTGTGTATTCATGCGTGCTTAAAATAACATTTTTAGGGTGTCACGGGAGGCTAATGGTCTGGTAAAATTTCAAATTTAATATATAAGAAGAACACTTTAATACTACCTTTGTTTTGGTGAAATGTCCAGTGCACAAAAAAGTCGGGTAGGGACCCGACTTTTTTGTGCACGATGTATTTTTTATGCGCTATCTTGGATTCTTTGGTTTGTAGATTTCGTCCACGATCCCGTATTTCTTTGCTTCGTCAGAAGACATATAAAAATCACGATCAGTATCCTTTTCTACTTGCGGAAGTGGGTTACCTGTGTTTTTTGCAAGAATTTTGTTGAGGTTTTCGCGCGTTTTCAAAATGTGCTTTGCAGTGATTGCAATATCGGATGCCTGACCCTCGGTTCCTCCAAGCGGTTGGTGGATCATTACTTCTGCGTTAGGGAGGATGAAGCGTTTTCCTTTTGCACCAGCAGAAAGGAGTACTGCAGCCATCGATGCTGCGATACCTACGCAAATAGTAGAAACATCGGGCTTGATGTGTTGCATAGTGTCGTAAAGAGCAAGTCCTGCGGTTACTGATCCTCCTGGGGAGTTGATGTAGAGGTAAATATCTTTTTTAGGATCCTCTGCTTCAAGGAAGAGAAATTGTGCAATAGTAATATTGGCAACGCCATCATCAATAGGGCCCGTGAGGAACACAATGCGCTCTCTTAAAAGGCGTGAATAAATATCGTACGCACGTTCGCCAAGAGGCGATTTTTCAATAACGGTAGGAATTAAATATGACATAAATGTATACTACCACGAACTTTTGTATTTGTAAAAATTTCTAGGAACGTGATTTCTAATGGTGCCCTCGCCAAGCCCCGCCCTTGGCAAGTTGCCAAGGGCGGGGCTTGGCGAAATTGAAAATTAGAGTTTTTGTGTATACTATAATAATGCATATGCGTCTTCATCGATTTTTTATACCTACCCCCGTGCCGTCGTCGGGCGATTTTACGGTGACTGATGAAAATCTTTTAAACCAATGGCGTAAGGTGCTTCGTATGGATGTGGGCGACACGCTTGTTGCGTTTGACGGAAGGGGAGAGGAAGCGGTGTGTACGATTGATCAGCTTGAGAAAAAGTCTGCAATGCTTTCCGTTGTTGAGTATCGCAAAGGTATCGTTCCCACGCGCGAAATCATACTCTTTATGGCGCTCATTAAACGAGATAATTTTGAACTCGTGCTACAAAAAGCAACCGAGCTTGGCGTTTCGCGTATTGTGCCTATTCAAACAGCACGCAGTGAAAAGAAAGGGATGAATCGTGAGCGTTCAGAAAAAATTCTTCGCGAGGCGACCGAGCAATCAGGACGCACGACAGTTCCGGTGCTTGATGACGAGGTTCGTTTGTTCGATGCTGTAAAAAAAAATCATGTACCACTTATTGCCTTTGATCCTCGAGGCACGCTATCAGCTCGTGATATCCAAGATCGGACCTTGGAAAAACTGGGAATTATTATTGGCCCAGAGGGTGGTTTTACCGAGGAAGAGATTTTGGTTTTTAGCGAGCATAATATTTCTATTGTTTGTACAGGGAAGACAATTCTTCGTGCAGAAACCGCAGCGGTGGTTGCGCTCACTCTTGCCTTGGTGGAATAAAATGTTGACTTCCTTGTTTGTGTTCATGGTATAATATTTGAAGTACGTTTTACATATTAATTATTATATTATCTACAACCCAATGACCAATTTAAAAGGTATTACGCAAACGGCAAAAATCATTTCACTCGCAATCATTCTTTCTTTTGGAATTTCTCTCGTTTATGCATGGACAGAGCCAACGGTTGCGCCGACAGGTGGTAATTCAACAGCACCGCTTAGTACTGGTTCTACTATGCAAGGAAAAGAAGGAACGCTCGTTCTTTCAAGGGTTGATGGTGTCTCGGGTATTGAAGCTTTTGGTAAAGCAACATTTGCAACAGTCACTGGTCTTGTGGGGATTGGGACAGAATCTCCGTGGGCAAAACTTACCGTTGAAAATCAATATGATCCAAATACGATCCCTGATCTTGCGGTAGGAAACACTAACTGGGCAAGCTCGAATATTGCCTTCACGAACGGTCTTCTTTCTGCTGAAGCAACTATTTCGACAGAAGGAACTACTGGTGATACGGATTTTAGAATTGCAACAAAAAGTAATGGAGGGTTTGATCCAGGAACTGAAGGAACTCTCGTAGATCGTTTTGTCGTGGACTGGGATGGTACGGTCGGCATTAATACCTCATCACCGACTGAGGCTTTGACGGTAGGAGGAGTTATAGAAACTAAGGCGGGGCCTGGAGGCACGAGTGGAATTAAGTTTGCTGATGGGACAGTACAAACAACAGCGGCACCATGGCCCGCTGGTAATTATTGTATTTTGCGCGCAGGTGGCGCATGCCCAGCTGGTTTTACGGGGAATTCTTTAGGTCTTTATGTTGGTTCTCATGCTCATGATATGTGTGCGGTGGGGAACAGGGTAGCTGGTGATAGTACCTGTGTCCTTGCTTCTCCTATGGCAACACTTAATTTGATGGCTTGTTGTAAGTAAATTTAAAAAAATACCAACAAAAAAGCGCCAATCGGCGCTTTTTTGTTGGTACTATATTGTTGAAGAAATCTTCTGTGCTACTTCGTTCATTTCTCCTTCGCGGTAGTCGCGCGCACCACGCCAGTGGCGGAACCCATCGCCTTCAAAACGGGGGACAATGTGTATGTGAGAATGGAAAATGATCTGCCCTGCAATAGGGTCATTATTCATTTCTATATTAATACCATCGGCATTAAGGGCGCTTTTTACTGCAATTGCTACTTTCTTTATAACAGGAGCCAGTATTGCAAGGGTCTCATTGTCCATTTCATAAAGATTTGCCGAATGTTTTTTTGGCACAAGAAGGGTATGCCCGATATTTACAGGATGAAGATCAAGGAATGCATAACAATTCTCATCCTCGTAGACTTTTGAGCTCGGGATCTCTTTTGCGATGATTTTACAGAAAAGGCAGATGTCGTTCATATATATAGTATACACCCTCATTTAATACAACAAAGCCCCTCCTTTGAAAATTGCAAAGGACAGTACTCTATTGTATTACCACCGGAACCAGTTTTGAAGTTTGAGAAACAATACTAGAGAAGTGTAGGGAGTAATAGTGTCGGGAGTACCGCTCGTCATTTATGTATATACCCCTCACGTAAGATATGCTATAGCATATCTTACGTGAGGGGTATATACTAGACAATACGAGAGTAATTGTTATTAAAAATATTATGAAAAATTATGAACACGGAGAATTAGCGAAAGAGATATTGAAGGGCTTGGCACTCGGCGGGTTTATTATTGGTTGTATTGCGATACCAAACTTGGCACAAGTGGCAAACCTTTTTAATTCGCGAGGTTGGCGTGATCACTGTCGCGTTAGACAAGCAGTCCAGCGACTTCAGAAAAAGAAACTTGTACGTATCACTAATAAAAATGGGAAAGATATCGTAGAGATCACCGAGTTAGGGAAGAGGAAAGTTCTCGAATATAAATTAGGGACTATGCAACTTGCTCGTAAGGAGAAATGGGATGGAAAATGGCGCATCGTGATGTTTGATATACCCGAGCAAAAAAAGCGCGTACGGAATGCGATAAGTTTCAAGATCAAAGATATCGGCATGCATCCAATCCAAAAGTCGGTATTTGTTTTTCCGTATCCATGCAAAGACGAGATAGACTTTGTTGGTGAAATGTTTGGTGTTAGAAAAAATATTATCTACATTGAAGCGACTTACATTGAGGGGGCTGATAACATAAAGCGTCATTTTGGTGTTTTGTGAAATATCAAGATTTAAGTAATCCGAAAAAGTAAGTAGTTTTGTATCCTAACGTATAGAATGCTATAGCATTTTATACGTTAGGGTATCTTTAGCAGAGATATAGATGTGGGGGCTTTATCGTGTTGCTAAATAAGGAAGTTTTGAAAGGCCCTTTTATGATAAAATACCGCAATGAATACCAAGGACGAATTTGCTCACTATCCACAACTCGCACAAACACTTCTCCGGAACCGCGGTATTACTACCAAGGATGATGCTGATAGGTTCTTGAATCCAAGTTATGAGCGAGATGTGAACGATCCTTTTCTTATGCAGGGGATGGAACGCGCTGTTCTGCGCATTCTTAAGGCGATGGAAACACAGGAGAAGATTGTCATTTTTGGTGATTATGATTGTGATGGTATCCCTGGTTCGGTCATCCTTCACGATTTTTTTAAAAAAATTGGGTATGACAATGTGCACGTATATATTCCACATCGGCACAACGAAGGATACGGTATGAATATCCCCGCTATTGAAACACTTGCAGAACAGGGGTCTCAACTCTTGATTACGGTTGATTGTGGTATCACCGAAGTACAAGAAGTCGCGCGTGCACACGAGCTCGGTATGGAAGTCATTATTACCGATCACCATCTTCCTGGGGAAACGTTACCGTCAGCATATGTGATCGTGAATCCAAAACAACAAGGAGATACGTATCCTGATGTGATGCTCTGCGGTGCGGGGGTCGCGTGGAAACTAGTGTGCGCGCTCCTTGTGCACGGACGTGAAAAATGGAGTGTTTCCGAGGGGTACGAAAAATGGCTTCTCGATATGGCGGGTCTGGCGACGATCGCTGATATGGTACCTTTGCAAAATGAAAATCGCGCGCTCGCATATTTTGGACTCAAAGTACTTCGTCTCTCACGACGCATTGGGTTGAAAAAAATTTTAGAAAAAACAGGAACCATACAAACATCACTTACGGAAGATGATATTGGTTTTACTATCGGGCCACGCATCAATGCAGCAAGTCGTATGGGAATTCCGATGGATGCGTTTCGATTGCTTGCAACAACAGATGAGAAAGAAGCAGAAGGACTCGCAGAGCATCTCGTACACTTGAATGAAACACGCAAGGGGCTCGTGGCGAGTATGGTGAAGGAAGCGCGCAAACATTTGGAAGCGCGCATTGTCGACGGCGCTCTTCGTGAAGTGATTGTCATCGGCAACCCGTCGTGGATGCCGGGACTCGCGGGTCTCGTCGCGGGTACACTTGCAGAAGCATATGCACGTCCTGTGTTTGTGTGGGGGAGAGCTGAAGACGGCGTAATCAAAGGTTCATGTCGTTCGGATGGTGCGTGTGATGTGGTGGAGTTGATGACCAACGTTCGTGTCGGTATGTTTCTTGATATCGGTGGTCATGCACGTGCAGGAGGATTTTCTCTAGAGCATGATGGCGTGCATCATCTCGAAAACGAACTCGTGCGTGTGTATCAGTCAAAGATCGAAATTAAAAAAATAGAAACACAGATGATCGATGCGACACTGACACTTAGTGACGTGACCATGACAACGTGGAGCATCATCGAACGTTTCGCGCCGTTCGGTGTCGGCAATCCGAAGCCAACATTTTTATTTGAAACCGTGCGTATAGCAGAAGTAAAAAAATTTGGGAAAGAGCGCACGCACCTCGAGCTCCGTTTTGAAAATTCGCGCGTGAAAGCAATTTCATTTTTTGCGGAAGAAAAATATTTAAAAATTTCTTCAGGGGATACTATCAATCTCGTCGCGGTGATGGAGCTCAACACGTTTCGCGGTGCGCGTGAGCTTCGTCTCCGTATCGTAAACGTGGTAAACTAACATACATGAAAGCATCTGAAATTATCATTTACACCGACGGTTCATCACGAGGCAACCCTGGTCCGGGTGGATGGGGAGCGATTGTTGCTACACGTGAACGTGTAGTGGAACTCGGTGGTGGAACGCGTCTCACTACGAACAACAAGATGGAACTTATGGCAGCAATCGAGTCACTTCGGTTTGTGTGCGATCTGGGAATTGTCGGCACGATTGATATGCGCGCGGACTCGCGCTACGTGATCAACGGCATCACCAAGTGGATTTTTGGATGGCAAAAAAATGGCTGGCGAAATACACAAAAAGAAGAAGTGGCGAATCGTGAGTTGTGGGAAGCACTCGCATGTGTAGTGGCGGATGTACAAATGAGTGGCGCAAAAATTTTATGGAACTATACACCGGGACATTCGGGTATTCCAGGGAATGAGCGCGCGGATGAAATTGCAACTGCGTATGCGGATGAAAAAAATATAAAACTTTTTGATGATGAGCGCACGCAGTATGGCATCGATCTCGTTTCCAATGCACCAATAGGTGAATCAAAAAAAATAAAAAAAACGCCTGCAGAAAAAACACGACAAAAAGCAAAAGCATATTCCTATCTGAGTTTGGTAAATGGAAAACTTATGAGACATACCACATGGGCGGAGTGTGAGGAGCGGGTCAAGGGTGTAAAGGACACGAAATTCAAAAAGGCAGTAAGTGCAGATGATGAGCGCGAAATTATAAAAGCATGGGGAATAGCATAGTTCCGAAAAAAGTTTTTAAGGAGTAGTATCCATAAAATTTTTTTCGGAATTTTTTGTATGTCATCGAAATATTTTTTTGGTTTCATTCTTGGTTTCATCCTTGGGGTTTCGATTGAAAGCATTTTCAATTTTGGATATTCGTTTACAGTTTTATTTCTGGTACTTGCATTCATTCTTATCCTCTTGGTGAATGTGGTGTCGTCGCATCAGCGTAGTTTCTTTGTTTCATTTGTTCTTGCTTCATGCGCACTTGGGGTTCTTTGTGTCGATGTTTCATCGAATATACAGAACGCACATATATTAGATGTGTTTGTAGGAACGTCGGTCCGTGTGGGTGGAATGGTTGTTACACAGCCTGATGTCCGAGAAGAATATACCAACATTGTCCTTGAGGCGAGAGATGTCTTTTATGGTGGGGCGCACGATGTCCTTGAGCGCCCTGTGCATGTCCTTGTGCGCACACAAGCGCACCCAAAACTTTACTATGGAGATGAACTCGTTCTGAAAGGAGAATTAGCAATCCCTAAAAATTTTGCACCAAAGGAAGGAGCGCGCGCATTCGACTATCGAGCGTATCTTGCGAAAGAAAAAAATTTTTATCAAATGTTTTTTCCAGAAGTTACCGTGGTCGCTCGTGGTCACGGAAATTTTTTATATGAAAAATTGTTTGCCATGAGAGCATGGCTTTTTGAAAATATGTTTCGTGCAATTCCTGAACCAGAAGCATCGCTCGCGGGTGGCATCCTCCTCGGGGAGAAGCAATCGCTCGGCAGTGAACTGCTGCAAAAATTTCGTGACGTAGGAGTGGCGCACATTGTCGTACTCTCTGGGTACAACATCGCCATCGTTGCAAGTGGTGCGACACGCGCACTCGTGGTCCTCCCATTTTTTCTTCGCGTGAGTATGAGTGTCGGTACAGTGATATTGTTTGCGCTGATGGTCGGTGGTGGCGCGACGGTGGTGCGCGCGACGATCATGGTGCTCGTCGTTATTCTTGCACGCGCGATGGGACGCGAGGGGAGCGCACTTCGCGCGCTCGCACTTGCAGGAGGTGTGATGATTTTTTTGAACCCACTCATTCTCTTTCATGATGTTTCATTTCAGCTTTCGTTTATGGCGACACTTGCACTCGTCGTGTTCGCACCCGTACTCAATAAATATTTTTTATGGATTCGTCAGAGCATGCTTCAAGAAATTGTGACCACCACATTCGCAACACAAATTTTTGTACTGCCCCTCATTTTGTATCAGACAGGAAGTCTCTCGCTCATTTCATTTATCGCAAATATTTTTATCCTTCCCGTCATACCGCTTGTAATGTTTTTTACCGCGCTCGTCGCACTACTTTCGTGGGTTCCATTTTTAGGAACAATCTTGTCTTCTGTTGCACATATTCTTCTCTCGTACATTATTTCTGTAGTTTCACTTTTTTCACACATTCCATTTGCAACGATTTCAAAAATATCATTTTCATTTTTTGAACTCATTATTTCATACATCGTGATCACCATTGTAATTGTAAAAAATTATCTCAAAACTTTACCAAGCGAAAACAGAGAATAAAAGCGGTATTTGCCCCGTGGCAAAACCACGGTCAAAATGTGTTCGCTTCGTTCACACATTTACCGCCCCAGAGGGGCGGGGTATTCAACCCTTGTATTAGCTCCTCGGCTCAGAAATGAGGAAGATTACTTTCTCATTTCACTCGCTCTACGTCGCTAATAAAAAAGTTCGCCGTCATTTGACGGCGAACTTTGTGTTGCAAGTGTACTGATATATTACAGAGGACTTGCCTGCCCTTCACTAAGACGACAACTGTGTTTCAGGCGCGCGCGATGAATTTCCTCTGCGATCTTTTTTGTCTCGCGATGCGCTGCTTCAGCTACGTTGTCGGTCGATGCAAAGATAATGCTTCGCGAGGAGCTGAGGATCAGTCCTTCTCCGCGTTTGTTTTTCCCGGCACTGAATGCTTGGTAGGTGTCGCCACCCTGCGCGCCGATGCCGGGACTCAAGATCGGCATATTATCGCCGATAACTTTACGGATTTCACGGAGTTCGTCTGAACGTGTTGCACCGATCACAAGACCGCAGTTATGGTTTTTGTTCCACGAGTGTGCCACCTTATAGGCAACATACTCGTACAAAGGAACGCCGTTATAGTGTGTCGCGTGTCCTAAAAGCTTCTCGATCTCGTCGAGTTCATTTCTTCTCAGCGAGACCGGTTGATATTGAAACTCTTCTGCTCCCTCGTCGGAAGAAAGACAGTGAACAAAGATACCTTTTTCTTTTCTCTCGAGAAACGGTCGCAAGGCTTTCTCTCCAAAATACGGGTTGATAGTGATCGCGTCTGCCTGCATCTCATCGAAGAGTGCGCATGCGTAGTCGATATTGGTATCGTGTGTGTCTCCGCGCTTGGCATCGATGATAACAGCAGCTTCTGGTTCGACCTGATGAATCATCTCGATCGTTCCTTTCATAGCGGCGTAGCCTTCTGGTCCCGAGGCTTCGTAGTCGGCAGAGTTCAGTTTGTAGGTAGATACGAGACCTGCTGTTGCCTCTACTATCACTTTGTTGAATCTGAATGGTTGTGGAGACAACATCGGGTACTCCAACCGTGCCGTAGAAGGAGCGGGGGATCTCTTTAATATTGCTGTCGAGTCCTACACAGACGAATTTGTTGTCACCCCACCTGTTTTCGATGAGGTTCCAGAAATTTCTTTTAGGCATACCATTCCTCCTATAGATTTTTTTAGTAACTTATCCTCTTGTTTTCTACTATACTATTGAGATAAATGCAATGACGGTCGAAGATAATTGTTCGTCTCGGTCACAGATATTTTGTTCGTCGTCACTCACAAAATTCCGTGGTCACAACTTTTTGCTCGACCGTCGTCTTACAAAAGTCGCGACCCCCTCTCAATTATTTTTCTTGCTAGAAAAATAATTTCCGATCTTGCGAAGCTCCAGGTATTCGCTTCTCACTCGACTCGTAGTTTTGTTTTGCTAAACAAAACATACTCCGTCTTTCGATTCCTCACGCAAGGCGCGCAGGCGCCTTGCTACGAGGGCACCATAAAAAATACCCCACATTAAGGGGGTATTTTTTATGGTGCCCTCGTGAGGACGCTTCGCTATCTCACTCCTGGGAAACCCACGGTTTTCCCAAGCCTTCCTCCACGGAGAAACAGATGTTTCCCCGACCCCCTTCACGTTCGATTCCTCACGAGGGCACAAATAAAATAAAAACACCCTAATGGGTGCTTTTATTTCTTGTGCCCTCGTGAGGAATCGAACCTCAATTACGAGATCCGCAATCTCGTGTCCTATCCGTTGAACGACGAGGACGGCTATGTTTTGAACCTCTACACATTACCACAAAATCAGGAAAAAGCAAAAAATGAGAGAACTACCGTCTACGGGGAATTGTGTTGTTTGCAAACCTAAAATCCAAATGTGCGCATAAGACGACTTGCAAAAGGTTCAGCCTGAGGCACTTCCTCGAGCTTTTTTGAAAGAATCTGATGAATTTCGTCTAGGGGCGCATTATCAAGAGGTATTACTATTTGTGGCATATAGGGTTTCTCAGAGATCAAAAGAAGTTTTGGTGAAATGTGTATGTTGTGAATTGTTTGTTCTTCGAGAATCCAAAATGCTTCAAGCGTGTGCCATGGGCGAAGTTTATCGCCTGAACGAATACCTTTGCGTGATATTTCGTGCTCGATCATGCGAGAAGGGTTTTTTGAATGCAAAAGCAGAGAACCGATACCAATAACAAGAATAAGTGAGAGGAGGATGTTTCCTAAAAGAATAAACGCAATTGCCAGTGATATGGTAATAATACTGACTGCCCAGTACCAGTCGGCGGTATGCTCGCGATGCTCGTGTTCAGGTGCGTGCCACGTGATGTGATATTCTTCCATACTGTTATGTTTATTGTAGCACGTGAGAAGTATCTGTAACAATATAAAATTATGTCTGAGTGATAAAAACAAAAAACTCGCGCTCCACAAGAACTGGAGCGCGAGGTGAACTTTTAAAGCACCGTCAGTTTTTATCAGCCGGGTAATATTGGCTGACTAATTTCTGAAGGAGGTCAAACGATTCTTGAGGAGAAAGTACGCCCTTTTTTTTAGGAACGATGTTGAAAGGGCTAAATCGTGGATATCCTGAAGTGCGTGATACCCACCGGGATATCTTCTCGAACATCTTGTAGCCCGCGCGACTTTGGATATGTGCGACTTTGGCATCGCTCATAATGACCGCAAAGGCGACGAGGACATAGTGAGGGTATTCCTCGTTAACTTTTTTCTCAAAAAGTGTCGCGAGGGTACTCCTTATTATGCATATTCCTATGTCCGTCAGGTCAATATTTTTGATGTCATTAATCATCGAACGCAGGTGTTTGTCCGTCTCGAGCTTTATTTCTTCATGTCTTTTCTTGTTGGTCCTGAATTGCTCTGGAGTGAGGACACCAGCTTCGGAAAACTCACCCCGCCACGCAAGCGTCCCTGCCTCTATCTCTTCAGTAAGAGGGTAGAGGTTTGGATTCAGGCTTTTATTCTTCCTGTCGTCGAGTACCACCTGTACTATTTTATTCGGAATTGGGAGAGACATAATTTTGTGGTAGCTCTCTTCTCCAATTCCCTCGATAACAGGTGTGGTGCAATACTGCTCTTCTTTACTGTTGAGGCTTCGGCTTGCTGCGAAATACGCCCCACGTACGGTGATGGAGTTTATGTGTCTGAGTTCACGTAAAATTTCACCCGCACGCCACGAGGCGATGTAATCGCGTGGTTCGTACATTCCCCACTTTTGCACCCTGTTCCACTCCACAATTATTCCTACGCCACAATTTTCCTCATCATTATAGACGATGGGGGTGCACAGGAAAGGTTTACTTTCTTTGATTCCTACGTGTGCCTTGAAATATTGACCTCTGAAACGGATAGAATCTCCTCCAATGAAAAGCATCTGGCATACCTCCTTAAGTTTTTTTGTTTACCTCAATGTGCGTTCCGTAAATTCTATATACAGTATAGTATATTTTTACCAATTTGTCAAACAACTTTTGTAATAGTTTGTGTAACTTACCTCATTGCCTCGTCATTGCAATCAGTTTGTTGAAGATTGGGTTCAAATGACAATTTTTCTGGGTTTGTATATTCATATACACCATCACCTCTGTCTTTCATTTCTCCGAAACCTACGTTTGCAATCCCTTTACCAAAAATGATAACTATTTCCTCTTTTCTTGTTTTGGTACCTTTTTTTGAATCCCATAGCGCGACAATAGTTTGTTTCATTGTTTTCGTATCAATAGGCGAGACAGTTCCGATGAAAATTCCTGTTTTAGGTTCATTTTTTGCGAGGAGCCAATAGAAATCTCCCGTAGCCTTATTTTCACGTACATCTATAGAAAGTTTTGCGCGGTCACCAGCTTCAGTGTTCCAGATGTAGCAAAGCTGTTCATTAGTTGTTTTTGAAGGTACGTCGGTATTCAATGACGTATCAGGTGGAGTGATCTTCTCTTTCCCTATTTTGTTAGTAACAAAAAGCCATGCCAAAACAATAAGAAGCAAGATAACGATTATCGCAAGAACTATTTTGAGTATTTTCATAATGTTGTTTTGATTATACCTATATTGTACAAAATTTTTCGCTATTTAGGAATGCTTTTAGTTTGTATTCACTTTTGTATGATTTACGTATTAATACACACATTTTGCATAGCAATATCTTCCACAACCGTCACTAGGGTAGGGTGTACCAAACAAGTTACTCGAGTTTTCAAGGCAAAATTCTATGGCGTATGAGTTATTGTTTGCAGTCGGTGGGCAGACGGCTCCGGGGAGATCCCAAACTGATGAACCGTAAACATATATTGAATTTCCCCAATAACCACAAGAAAGAGAGTTTGGGTTTGTAGAAATTGAGGGGATAAACCCTTCGGCGACAAGAGGTGCGAGTGCGGTTGAAGCGTCTGTTGGGATGCCTATTGGCCCTGCGGCCATGGTGTCTATATATCTTCCATATTTATCGTAATAAAGACCCAACGCCAATTGAAATTGTTTTACATCAGAGACTCTTCGTGCATCGCGGGCTTTTGATCGAGCTGAATTCAAGCTCGCCATAACCACCGAAGCCAAAAGGCTTATTATGGCTATAACCACAAGGAGTTCTATCAATGTAAAACCTGCCTTATTTTTGTAGTATGTCATCTGTTTTGAAGCTGTGGATAATTTGCTGGTGGCGGAATATTCGGCGCACCCTCACCCTTAAAAAGAAAAAATAATGAGATGACAGTAATTAATACTGAGACAATCAATACGACATAGGATGCCTGCTGTTCATCTTTAATAATACCACCGGAATATTTTATTGCTAGCTCTATAATTTTTGATGTTTTATTCTGGCCGTAATAACCTTTCGGCGTTTCCCCTTGAATTTCAAATTCTACTTTAGAGTTATTATTGTTGTCCATAACATAATTATAAAGAATAATTAGGAAAAACAAAACCCACCACAGTGAGTCCGTGGTAGGTTTTGGTGCGTGTCGCTACTTTGAATTATTGTAAGTAAAGTTATAGATATCTAATCTGCGCAACCTTGGGTAATGGTGACTCGGTAATCATCTGCTGTGAATCTTGTTTTATCTGCGCCGGTAGTAAATAAATAAGATGTCATTACGGGAGGGGCACCACTACTGCAGTCATTATCGTCGTAGGCGTAATAATTCCCCCACGGATCTCTATCAATACGTCCACTTAAATAATTACCACTAACTAATGCGTTTATTACATTAAGCCAAGCTCCACTAGGTGGTTCACTACATGCTGAACAGTTATCGCCGGGTGGGGGAAGCTGACCGTTGTCTAGCTTGTAAGCTAACATCGCTATTTTTAACTGCTTGATATCCATTTTAGCCCGCGCATACCTTGCTTTATCTCGCGCCGAGTTAAGGCTGGTCAAAACCACTGAAGAAAGCAGGCTAATAATGGCGATGACCACCAAAAGCTCTATCAGAGTAAATCCTCTTTTGTTTGTTTTAGTGTTGAATTTCATTTAAATTTTGAGGGAATAGTTTCCAATACTTCAGGAGAGAGGTTCTTCCTTAGTTCTAGCGGAATATCCTCGCGAAATTGAACCGCTTTAGGCGAGGTAGGGCTAAGGCGAGAAAACAAAATGATTGAAATTATTATTGCTGCTACTGCAAATATTATTAATACATAATTTGCCTGTTGTTCATTTTTAATATGTCCACCAGAAAATTTTATTATCAATGCTATGATTTTTGATGTCTTCTTCTGGTTGTAATATCCGCTCGGTCGTTCATATTGGTCTTCAAATTCTATTTTTTGGTTGGAGGTTACGTTTAGGTTATCCATAACGTGATTATAAAGAAAAATTGAAAATATCAAAACCCGACGACGCATATGCGTCGTCGGGTTTTGATATGGCGGGCAACTCGGGCTGAGTATTCAGGTGGCAATATCTTGAAAGGGTATTTAGCTGACTTTTGGGAATTGAAATGAAGTATGAGGATTGGAGGTTAGTTTTCTGAAAGAACGATCTTGTCGTTAAAATCGCAATAACCCTCAGTTACTTCAATAATGAAAGATTCCTTGAACATCTCAAGCGAACCATCTTTCGATGCTTTCTCGAGTAATTCGTTTGAATAAACTGGGGTAACACCTTCTGCGCAAGAGATTGTGATATGAGGAAATATATTTTTTGATCTATTGTTTTCGACAAGCACCGCAAAGCCCTTTTGGTCATAAGCTTGCCCAATGATCTTAAGAAGGTTTTTCTTACCAATTTCCAGCCCTTCTATTGAGGCAGGCTTGTACCAATTTGTAGAATGATGAGCAAATACTTTGGGATGCTTTGCTGGAAACTTTTGCAAAAGTTTTTTTGGACTATCTACAAATAGTGCTGTGTATTTTATTTCGTCTAGTTTAATAGACATTTTTATATGGGTTGCTTTTGAGGCGTCCTGCTTGGTGGATAGGGTAAGATTCGAACTCACGTTCTCGTTACCAAGACGATGGTTTCCAGTATTAAAGGGGGTCTGACCCCCTTTTTAAAACTTTTAATTAATTTCCCTATTATTTCATTCCGTGCTCATGGAAGCTTGGAACATACTTGCGGTCCATCCCTTGGATATGTCCTGTCCACCACTCACTAAGAAAATCCATCATTTCGAACGGTAGCATGATTGCGTTGTTGAAATATTCTTCCGTAAATTTTGAAATTCTTTCTCGGTACATATCGTGAACCTTTGTGTGTTCCACGGTATCCTCGTAATTAAATTCTTTGAAATGCTTCTCTTCTGTTGATAAATGAAAATTAGCGTAATCAATAAGTTCTTGAAGAATGGCGCTCATCTCCTCCTTCTCTGTCGACGCCTCTATTGCCCTGTAAAGCGTATTGATGATCCCTATCATTTTTTGATGCTGGGAATCAATTTCGGAAATACCAAGATTGTATTTATCGCTCCACGTGATCAATTCTTTCATACGTGATGTTTATTTATTAATTAATTTGTCTATTATATCATTTTCTTCTGCATTTTTACAAAATTGGTTTTGCCTCCGCAAAATAAAACAACCCTTATTAAGGGTTGTTTTATTTTGCGGAGGAGGTGAGATTCGAACTCACGGTCCCGTTACCGAGACGACGGTTTTCAAGACCGTTCCATTAGACCGCTCTGGCACTCCTCCGTATGTTTGCCTATACTAGCAAAAATTAGATAAAACGCAATTTTCGTAAGACGGAATGGTTTTTTACTTTTTGTCTTTTTTGTGTATGCTGGAAGTAATAGCTGAATATGAGGACAAATATCGTACATCCCGGAGCGGACAAACTCACCTATGAAATTCGTGAGATTGTAGAAGTTGGTCAAAAACTTCAGTCTTTAGGCGTGCCTATTATATGGGAAAATATCGGTGATCCTGTTGCGAAAGGGGAAAACACCGCACCATGGGTAAAGGAAATAATCGCCGAAACGATTGCGTCTGACGATAAAAGTTTTGCCTATTCTCCAACCAAAGGGCTTCTTGAGACACGTGAATTCTTGGCAAAGCGACGCAATGCTCTAGGGGGTGTGCAGATCACGGCTGAAGACATTCTTTTCTTTAATGGTCTTGGTGATGCTATTTCAAAAGTCTACACCTACCTCAATCCTTCTGCACGTGTTATCGGTCCTAATCCTGCATACTCAACACATTCATCCTCAGAGGGTGCACATAGTGGCTCAGCGCATATTACGTATCGTTTGAACCCACATCGAAACTGGCTCCCTGATCTTGAAGAGCTTCGCAATAAAGTGAAATACAATCCAACCATTGCGGGCATCCTAATTATTAATCCCGACAACCCAACGGGAATGGTGTACCCAGAACGCGTGCTTCGTGAAATTGTTGCTATTGCGCGTGAACACGACTTGTTTATTATTTCAGACGAAATCTACGGCAACATTGTGTATGGAGATGAAAAATTTGTACCACTTTCACAAGTGTGTGGCGATGTGCCGTGTATTGCAATGAAAGGTCTTTCAAAAGAAATACCATGGCCTGGTGCGCGTTCGGGGTGGATTGAATTTTATAACAAAGAGCGTGACCCTTCGTTTGCGCGTTATGCGAAAACACTGGTTGATGCAAAAATGCTCGAGGTATGTTCAACGACACTTCCACAAAAAGTATTACCAAAGATATTTTCAGACGCTCGCTATACGACGTACCTTGCCGAGAGAACAGAGATATATAAACAGCGTGCGAATATTGCCTACGAGATTTTTAGTGGCGTACGTGGGGTGACGGCACCAAAACCTACTGGTGCGTTCTATATGTCGGTAGTGTTTGACGATGGGGTATTGAACAATGCTCAAAAGCTCCGTATTGATAATCCTAAAGCGAAACATTTAGTAGAAAGTATGCTTACTGACGTTGCTCCTGATAAGCGCTTTGTATATTACTTGATGGCATCAACAGGAGTGTGTGTTGTTCCGCTTTCTGGTTTTAATTCTGATCTGTATGGCTTTCGTGTCACACTCCTTGAACCTGATATTGAGAAGTTTAAAAAGACATTTGATACTATCGCGTCCGCAATCAAAACTTATTTTAAGTCCTAAGGGTTCTAAAAAAAACCGTCGAGAGGCGGTTTTTTTTAGAATTCATTTTTTGAACGTAGATATTAAAATGGATTTTTCGCACCACGTACTTCAAAGTGAAGGTGTGGACCTGTCGAACGACCGGTATTTCCCGTTTTACCAATGGTTTGTCCTCGATGAACGGTATCGCCCACAGAAACATCTATACCACTTAGGTGCGCATAGAGTGTTTGGGTACCATTTGAATGTTCGATCATAATATAGTTACCATATCCTCCAAACCATGGATTGCCATCGCGGTAGTTACTTACTTTTACTACGCCATCAGCTGACGCATATACCGGTGTTCCTCGTGGAGCGCCATAGTCAACACCGTTATGCCCGTGAATTCCTTGCGTCTTGATACCTTTTTGAAGAGGGTAGAGATAGTAACCAGAATAGGAAGGATAACTCGCAAACCGAGGGGTAGCCGTTGTTCTTGGTGTAGTTTTTGGTGTCGAAGCCTTGATGGTTGCGTTTTCTCCGTTAGGAATGAGGAGTGTGTCACCTGCAACGAGCGTCGCATTTTCACCGATATCGTTAAATTCAAGGATCTCGTCAATGTTTCCCTTATGTTTTTTAGCGATACTACTTAAGGTATCTCCTTTTTTAACGGTATAAAGAATTCCATTCATAGGGAGAATAACGAGCGTTTGTCCTTCACGGAGTACTGCACCACGCTCGAGGTCGTTTGCCCACATAATGGTATCGACGCTTACGCCAAACATTTTAGCGATTTGAGTAAGAGTTTCACCACGATGTACCTTGTAGGTTGTCATCGTCCCTTGGTGCTCTCTCGTCTCGATATCCGCAAACGTACCAGACGGCCCTACGTTTGATGAAAGTGCGGTGTCGTTAATAACGGTGATTCCGCCGCCTTCTTTTGATGGATTAGGGTCGATATTTACGGCAGCTTCAAGGAGAGGCAGTGATTGAGTTGAGCGTGTTTCTGGCTGTTCACTCATACCTGCCATCGTCTCTTCAGCAGAAGCTTCTGAGGAAAAAAGGGCTAATACTTTACCTATAATACTTGCTTCTGCCTTGGAAGGAGCAAGCCCCATCACCATTATAGGCATAAAAATAAGGCCGAACGTCGTTAGAACGCCAAAAACTGCTTTACCGCGCTTTTTGCTGGCAAGCATTGAGAAATAAGGATATTTTACCTGAACACTCGAGATGCTTTCTTGGTCAGGGGTTTTAGGTTGAGTTAAAATAAGGCTATTTTTAGAGGAATTCGGTCGTTCTGTCGTAGAGAGAGTGTTTGAGTGTCGGTATGCCAATGGGCCAATCCCAATGGTTATTAAAAGCCTAGCATAAAACACTAGGTGAGGGAATAGATATGTGGAAAAGGTGGGGATAACATTTTTGTTGATACTAATAGTAGTGTGTTGTGTAATAAAAATTAAAAATTTACACCCACAGTATGATGATTATATTTTTTTTGCTTAAGAATAGAAAAAAGAAAATTTTTTACGACAATCAAGTTCTTTTCATTCCGCACACAATTCAAATGTAAGAAAAATATCCCTTTCTTTTCGTAGGTTCTTTGATACAATATATGTATGTTAAATTCTCGACGCGGTTTTGTTCTTACAAAAAATATTATTTTGATAACAGTTGCGAGTTTAATTGTTTTGTCCTTGGGCACAACGGTCGCTGTTATGAAATTTTCAAACAATACCATCGACAACACCTGCATTGGGGGAGTATGTCCCTCGGCGACAAGCACTATTACGTTCCCGGAACCACCAAACTGGTCGCCTACTACCCAATGTGGTGACGGTGTGTGTAATCCTCATGAAAAAGCAAATCCAAATGTGTGTCCTCAGGATTGCGCAATAGCAGAAAATATTCCAGCTCCCATCATTAATTCTTTTATTGCTACACCTGCAAAGGCAACAACGGGTCAGCCGGTAACTCTTTCATGGTCATCAACTTCAACGTTTTGTGCTGCGGCAGGAAACGAGTCATCATGGTTTGTAACAGGAGGTGCCGCTGCTGGTTCGGTAGAAACAAGGGCGTTGATGGTACCCACGACATTTATTCTTTCTTGTATGGCGGATGACGGCGTTTCTATTACAAAAAGTGTTACTGTTGATGTTGCACAGCCGATCGTAAAAGTTCCTATTATTACCATGAGCGCAAAACCAGAATCGATTGGCAAGGGTAAGACTGCTACGATTACCTGGTCGACGATGAATGCAACATCTTGTACGGCGTCGGGTGGAAGAACATCGTCCACATGGACAGGGTCACGTCCTCTTAAAGGTTCATATACTACGCCACCACTTACGACGAGTCAGTCGTATACACTTTCCTGTGTGGGTGATGGTAAAACTTCATTAAGAAAAGTAACGGTATCTGTTGCACAGGGTCCGCAGATTACCTTTACGGCAACGCCTTCAAAAGTAACTGCGGGAGAAAAGGTAACTCTTGCATGGCTTGCGCCAAACGCAACGTCGTGTACTGCAGGTGGCGCTGGTGTGGATTGGGGGTGGACAGGAAAACTCTCAGCGAGTGGCGTACAGACAACTGCACCACTTAAGGAAAGTCAAATGTTTTCTATTACGTGTGAGAATGGCGTCGGGGGGACAACTACGAAAGAAGTTCAGGTGATTGTTTCAGTTCCAAAACTTTCACTTACTCTTAGTCCAAGCACTCAGTCAATTGGTTATGGCAAGGTCGCGACGCTCAGGTGGACATCAACGGGAGCGACGAAATGCACGGGAAGTGGTCCATGGGCAGATAGTACATTTGGATTGAACGATACGAAATTTACCCAACCACTCACCAGTCCTTCAATTCTTGAAGTTACGTGCACGGGAGATGCAGGCACTACAATTACACAGAAAGCGACAGTAAACGTAGCAGAGGCGGCAAGGTGTACACTGGGTAGCATGGTTGTTCTTAACGGGGCATCGATCACCGCATACCTATCGGCAAGTGTGAAGTATGGAGCAGAATGTGTTTCTCAGACACGCACCTGTGCAAATGGCGTTCTATCTGGCTTCTATATGAATGCGAGTTGTGCGGTGCTGGATGGGAAGGATTGTAGTTCTAATGCCTTTGGTACTGTTAAAAATGGTACATCAGTGACTGCATATCAGGCGGCAAGCGCGAATATAGGAGAATGTGTTTCTGAAACACGTACCTGCACTGATGGTACACTTTCTGGAACATATGCGAATGCAAGCTGTATGGTGCGCCCAGCGAAGTGGACGACAACAAAAAGCGTACATTGTGTGGACAAGAAAAGCGCCCCAGAAGGGTGGGAGGGCACACCCACAACAACGGCGTGCGATACGGGAGAACATTCTTACGCCGATTTACCACCAGAATCATGCACGTCTGTTTCGCGAGGACGCCAATGTTGGTATAGCGGGTGGAGTAAAAAATGCGGAGATGTTACGACAGAAACAACTTGTTATGCCACAATTACTGAACAGTATCCATAGGAAAAGTCAGTACCTTTCTTTTTGGAGACCGAATCTTTAAAAGGAATCACATATTATATGCCTAAATTTACCTACAAAGTACGAGAAGTATCGGGAGTGGAAACTCAAGGAGAACAAGAATCCACTGACCGTTTTGCGCTTGCGACCGAGCTCCGTGCTTCGGGGAAAACGGTCATTTCTGTTGAAGAGGTGAAAGGGGGTTTCTCGTTAAATATGGATTTCATCAACAAACTCCTTACTCGTGTGAAAATGCATGATCTCATTGTGTTTGCGCATAACTTGAGCGCCATGATGACGGCGGGTCTCTCTCTTTCCCGCGCACTCTCCATTCTTGAGCGACAAACAAGGAATGTTACCTTCAAAGCAACTATCCATTCTTTGAGTGAGGATGTCAGTCACGGCAATACCTTGTCTGATGGAATGGCAAAATTTCCTAAAGTTTTTTCTGCACTATTTGTATCAATGGTGCGTGCGGGAGAGGAATCAGGAAAGTTGCCCCAGTCACTTCTTGTAGTAGGTGATCAACTCGAAAAAAGCTATGCCCTTAAGAAAAAGATTAAAGGGGCAATGATCTATCCATCTGTGGTACTCTCTGCTCTCGTGCTTATCGGTATTTTGATGTTTATTTATGTGGTGCCGACACTCTCAGCGACATTTAAAGAACTCAATGTTGCGTTGCCACTTAGTACCAAGATCATTATGGGAATTTCGGATTTTCTTGCAAATCATTATGTTGCCGGAGCTGGTATCGTTGTCGTTTTGGTTATTTCTATTATAGGAATCCTTCGTACAAAGAAGGGTCATCGTGCATTTGAGTATATGCTTTTTTATTTGCCTGTGGTGAAAAGTTTAGTTCGACAATCAAATGCTGCACGTACGACACGTACACTTTCCTCACTTCTTTCATCGGGGGTTGATATGGTTGAGTCTATCACTATTACGAAAGATGTTCTTCAAAATACATACTACAAGGATATAATGGCTATTGCTGTTGAGCGTGTACAGAAGGGTATCCCGCTTTCGTCAGTTTTTGTTGAACATGAAAAAATCTACCCACTTCTTGTAGGTGAAATGATTGAGGTTGGCGAAGAAACAGGAAAGCTCTCTGAAATGCTTCTGAATGTCGCCACGTTCTATGAGGATGAAGTAGACTCTGCTACGAAAAATATGTCTACGATTATTGAACCGCTTCTTATGGTGGTTATCGGCGCGTCTGTTGGATTTTTTGCCATATCGATGATTACGCCAATGTACTCTGTAATGACCAATCTCTAGTATGACACCTTACACCCTTATGAATCGTGGGTTAACATTTCTTGAACTTACTATTTCAGTTGGTATTCTCGCTATTCTTTTGGTGATTGTCATTCCTTCATTTATGGATTTTAGAAGGAATAGTATTTTAAGTACTGAAACACAGAACGTGATTACCCTCGTGAATAAGGCGCGTTTATCTTCAATGTCATCAAAGGAGGATTTTCAATACGGGATACATTTTGAGGCTGACAAAGTCGTTTTATTTCAAGGGGATACCTATGTTGCAGGCGCGGGAACAAATGAGGAACATGTTTTAAATACAGCGCTCACGCTTTCTCCTATCGTGGTCAATGGTGGCGGTGCGGATGTTGTTTTTCAAAAAGTAACGGGTGCCACAAACCAGAATGCGACAACAACACTCCTTGTGATCGGAGGAACAGCGAGTACAACCATTGTCGTGTTCCCTTCGGGGGTTTCAACGCGAAATTAATAGTTAGGGTTTGATCACGTGCGGTGATATACTTTTATATATGAAGATCTTTGTTTCATTTCAAAAACAGAGAGGGTTTGGACTTGTGGAGATGCTTATTGGTGCAGCGGTGCTCTCAACGTCCCTCTTGGGAATATCATCTTTTTTTCAAAAAACGCTTGAGGTGAGTAGTCTTACACAGTCTGCCGTGCAGGGTGACTATTTGCTTGAAGAAGGGGTAGAGGTGGTAAAGCTTTTTCGTGATGCTGGGTACGCAAACAATATTGTAAAACTTTCTACCACCACGCCGACCTATCTCGCGTGGGATGGTACGAATTGGGCAACGAGTACTATTAATGTGTTTATTGGTGGGAAATTTGAACGAAAAATTACCGTCAGTGAAGTGAAGCGAAATGTAAGTGAAGATATCTCAGATACGGGGATACTCGATCCTAATACGAGGCTCGTTGCGGTGAGTGTTGCGTGGAATGTAAAGGGAGCGACAACTACTAAAACAATCCAGACGTACATAACTAACATATTCAATAATTAGTATGAGGTTCACGAGACACAAAAAATCCGGGTTCACCCTTGTGGAAATGATTATCTACATCGCATTTTTTGCAATACTCTCTATTCTCGCGATTGAGGCGCTTATGGTCGTTATGAAATCATTTTACACACTTCGTCTTACTCAAAATATTAATCAGTCAGCAACGACAGCACTCGAGCGCATGAGTCGCGAGATTCGCAACGCGTACGACATCGATACTGCGGGAAGTACTTTTAATACAAACCCTGGATACCTTACGCTCAGAACAAAAGATGCTGGTGGTGCAAATACCACCTTGGAATTCTACGTGAATGGGAATCAGATAGGAATTAAAGAGGGTGGTGTCGATAAGGGTTCTCTTATGGCAAAAAGTACAACGGTGACGAATTTAGTTTTTAGACAAATTACCACCGCCAATTCAAAAGCGATAAAAATAGAAATGTCACTCCATGATACTCATGGCGTATTGTCTCGGGATGCGGTTTTTTATGATACGATATTATTACGAGGTTCTACACATTAATTATTATTATGAAATATTTATCACATAAAAGAGGGGCAGCCATCATAACGGCGGTTATGTTTTTTGTTATTATATCAATAACGTTTGCGCTCGGACTTTCGACGCCTGTGGTGCGTGAATATGTAACTTCGCGTGATTTTGAGAAATCAAAAGGCGCGTACTATCTTTCTGAGTCTGGGCACGAGGATGCTTTGTACCGCCTCAAGAACGGAAAACAAATAAGCGCCGAGGAAGTTCTTGTCCTTGAGGGAAATACTGCCACCACTACTATTACCAACGTAAGTGGCTATGAAAAATTTATAAGCTCCCTCGGTGATATTTTTAAAAATACTCGTCGTGTAAAATCAACACTTACGACCTCAGTGGGGGAATCGTTTAGTTTTGGTGTTCACGCGGGGGAGGGAGGTGTGCTTTTACAAAACAGTTCCACTATTACAGGAAATCTTTTTTCTGCAGGGCCCGTTGTCGGATCAAATAATTTAGTGAGCGGTACGGTTATCGCAGCTGGCACTACGGGGCTCAATGGTTCAATTACGGGCGTTCAAAATCAAGGAGGAAGCTCTATGTATGCGGGAACCATTAGTAATTCTACGATTGCAGGAGATGCATACTGCAATACGATTTCTGGTTCATCAACTACTACTTGTAAAACACTTACGCTTCAACCAGCGCAACCGTTTCCTATTTCAGCAGCTGATATTGCAAATTTTGAAGCAGTAGCACTTGCGGGAGGTACGGTTACATGTACTAGCGGAAAGTATGAGCTTGCTTCAAACACCACGCTGGGACCCGCAAAGATTCCGTGCGATTTCATTATTACGGGGACGGGTACAGGTGGTGGGCCCGTGATTACCCTTGGTGGCCCTCTCTGGGTAACAGGCAATATTAAAATAAAAAATCACGTGACGGTGCGCGTTGACCCCACGCTTGTCGGACAAAGTATCGTGATGATTGCTGATAATCCTTCAAACCATACGACAAGTAGCAAAATTGAAGTAGAGGGAACCGGATTGTATTTCACGGGAGCCCCAGGAGGAAGTTCGTGGGTTATGCTTATATCTGAAAATACTGGCGCATCGATGGGTGATCCAAATGAAGCGATTGAACTCGAACAAGGTGCTCAAGGAGATGTTCTTTTGTACGCGCGCCTTGGTGATATTCTGTTAAAAAATAATGCTTCAGTAAAAGAGGTGACTGCGTACAAGATTACGTTACAAAATAGTGCAAATGTAATTTATGCGTCGGGACTTCAAAATGCCCTGTTTACATCGGGGCCGGGAGGTTCGTGGGTAATACAGGATTGGAAGGAGGGGCAGTAGTATTGATTACATAAAAGAAAAGGTGCAAAAAATCCGCATATGTGCGGATTTTTTGCACCTTTTCTTTTATGGTATTATTGCCGTATGAAGAAACTTATCATTGGTAACTGGAAAATGTATCCTGTGGAACTAAAAGAGGCTCGCGAACGATTTACCCAGATTAAAAAAACAGCAAGCGTGTTGCGCAATGTACAGACGGTTATTTGTCCTCCGTTGGTGTACGCTGGCGATTTGAAAAAAATGGTAGCGGGACATAGGGTGACTCTTGGTGCGCAAAATGCATGGCTTGAGCAAGAAGGCGCGTATACGGGGGAAGTTTCACCTTCGCAGATTCGTTCGGTTGGTTTAACACACGTGATTATTGGACACTCGGAACGTCGCGTGCTCGGAGAAACTGATGAGATGATAAATAAAAAAATTCTCGCAGGTATTAAGGCGGGACTCGTGGTTGTCTTGTGTGTCGGTGAACGCGAACGTGATAAGGACGGGGAGTATTTGAGATACGTCGCTTCTCAGATAAAATTGGCGCTCAAAAATGTACAGAAAAAAGAATTAAGTAATATGGTCATTGCGTATGAGCCAATATGGGCTATTGGTAAAAATGCACTCCGCGCAGCTTCTTCGGAGGACGCGCTTGAAATTGCGATTCTGATTAAAAAAACACTCGCCGATATGTATAATAGGGACGGTTCTCACGTGCCGATTCTCTATGGAGGTTCGGTAAACGAAAAAAATACGAAGGATTTTTTAACTGCTTCACGCATCGACGGGCTTCTTGTAGGGCGTGCTAGTTTAGATCCATTTGTGTTTGGGGAGATTTTGCGCGGAGCAGAAAAAGTCAAATAACTATTGAACAACCACCACCTATCATATGAAAAATATTCCGACCATTAAAGATATCAAAGACCTTAAAGGTAAGCGCGTTATTCTTCGCCTTGATTTTAATGTGCCAATAAAAAATGGCAAGATTGTAGAAACGATGCGTATCGACCGCGCACTTCCTACCGTTGAGTACCTGATTAAAAAGAAGGCTCGGGTAATTATTCTGTCACATATAGGTAAGGACGCGTCTTCATCTCTCAAGCCTATAGTTCGTTATTTAAGTAGAAAAATAAAGGTAGGGTTTGTGCCTGATTTTCGTACAGAAGAGGCGCGTACGATGGTAGAGGGTTTGTCACTGGGTGGCGTAGTGGTGTTTGAAAACTTGCGCCTCGACGCGCGCGAGACTGACAATGATCCTGAATTCGCAAAATACCTTGCTTCGTTCGGTGATATCTATATCAATGATGCTTTTGCGGTGACACATCGCGCTCATGCTTCGGTTGTGGGAATTACGAAATATTTACCGAGCTATATTGGTTTTCTTATTGCTGACGAGGTTAAGCATCTCTCTCTTGCGCTTAACCCAAAACATCCATTCCTCTTTATTCTTGGTGGCGCAAAGTTTGAAACTAAAATGCCACTTTTGAAAAAGTTTATGAAGCGTGCGGATAATATTTTTGTGGGGGGTATTCTTGCGAATGATTTTATTCGTGACGCAGGGCTTGAGGTGGGTACCTCAACAGTGGATCGTTATAAATTTAATATTACATCTCTCTTGAAAAAAGGAAAGATTATTCTTCCTACGGATGTTGTGGTGAGCGACTCGAACCACAAAAAAGGGATCGTAAAATACATTGATGATCTTTCTCATGGTGATGCTATCGTCGATGTTGGCCCAGAGACGATACGTTCCCTCGCGCCAATTTTGAAAAAAGCAAAACTTATTGTCTGGAATGGTCCATTGGGATACTACGAAGGGGGATTTGATAAAGGGACCATCATGCTCCTCAAGGCAATTATTGGCACAAAGGCAACTTCTATCATTGGAGGCGGAGATACTGCCGTAGTGGTAGAAAAAAATGGTTTAGAGAAAGACCTTTCGTTTGTTTCCACCGGAGGTGGTGCAACACTAGACTATCTTGTAGACGGTAAACTTCCGGGAATTGAAGCGGTGCTAAAATGCAAGAAAAGAAAATAATTTTCATCCATTAGTTTCCAACCGTTAAATTTCACTTGATGCATCTCACGTGTTGTATGTTCTATGTTCTATTTTCAATGCCAACACCCTGAGTAAGTTTTCTACACACTCTTGCATTACTGACAGCCTATTTGGTACTATAGTACTGGATAGGCTGTCAGTAATGATTTGTGTATATAATAACAAGAGTATGAAAAAACAAGAACGACAGGAAATGATATTGAACATTTTACTTGGCGCTGGAGTTTTGACGACGGCGATTGTTGCACCAAACGCTTTACAGCTTTTTAAATATTTTCATCCGAAGAGTCGTCGAGGTAAGTGGGAGATCAAGCGCTCCTTCTTGCGTCTTGAGAAAAAAGGTTTCGTAAAAAAGAAAATCACTAACGGTGAAGATTATTATACACTCACCCTCCTTGGTAGCGAGCGAGCAAAGAAATACAAACTCGATTCAATGAAGATTGAACACCAAAAAAAATGGGATAAGAAATGGCGTTTGATTATGTTTGACATTCCTGAAGACAAAAAGATGGCGCGTCGAGGAATCAACCTTGTTCTTAAAAAACTTGGATGCGTGCAGTATCAAAAATCAGTATTCATTACCCCATTCCCTTGCAAGAAAGAAATTGATTTTGTTGGTGAGTGCTTTGGTGTGCGCAAATATATTCGTGTTATTACTGCGGACGAAGTAGAGGGAGTGGAGCCTCTCAAAAAAGTTTTTAAACTTTGAACAGTTGATTTTTATTAGTGGCGCGAACGAATCAGTAAATTCACGTCCTAGGCAAAGGCAAAACAACACACCCTTTTCATCATTGAGCAAAGGAGTTTATTTGGGTATATATGTTATTGTTTTCACCCTGTCCGCCTATACGGTACTATAGTACTGTATAGGCGGACAGGGTGAGTAAAATGTAATGAGTATGAGAGAGGGGAGGTAATTCAATTGTTGTCCAGTTTGGATGAATGCAACATTGCTCTTTAAAATATAACTATGGTATAATTTTTTTATGAGTAGGAATTATATCATCCTCGCTTTTCTCGTTCTTGGGAACATTGCTATTGGTGTCCTTTGCACAATGAAATATCTTGAGTACCGTGAGTACCAAGCATTGCATAACACTATCAAAGTAGTGAAGCCACTAACTTCTCCACTCCCTCCTCTTTCTCCAGAGGCACGCGCTGAGGTGAGGGTGCTCAGTGCTCTTCGTACCGCATACCAAGCGTCATCCACGCCACTTGCGACATCAACCATCATAAGTCAGCAAAAGGCACTCGACGTTGCCCGCAAGAAAGCAGCACAAAATAAAACAACAACGATATCGCCAAAGGTACAACAGCAGCAACTTTTAGATCTCGATACTCTTCGGGTACAAGCACAAACACGTTTACCTGTAAGTAATTAGTAGTACGCGTTTTACTATCTTATGATACATAAAAAACAAATTGCGATCCTTTTTCTTATTTTCTTAAACTTATTTATCGGTGCGTTCTTACTCTTTAAATATTTTGAATATCGTGATTATCTTATTGCGCAAAAAGCAAAGGAGTCGTTGCGTGCAATTTTTGCCCCCGTCCTCTCACCTTCTGCACGGAAGGATTCTCAAGAGCTTGATGCCCTTCGTGAGAAAACACGAGTCGACGCGTTGAATAAATAATAAAAAACCCTATCAATATTTCGATAGGGTTTTTACATATTAAGGAGTGCAGATGCTTTCTTGGTACAAACAAGCCACTCTTCTAGAGTAATATCCTCTGCGCGTGCGTGAGGGCTGATCCCCGTTTGTGCTAGTAGTGTCGAAGTCGTGTTGCCAAACAGCTCTTTGAGATTACCCGCAAGCTGTTTGCGTTTGTGGGCAAAACCTGTTTTTACAATATCAAAAAAAAGTTTCTCCAATTTTCTATCTGTAAAATGTGTGTTCGAAATATGCTCAATTGCTAGTACCGCAGAATCAACGTTAGGGGCAGGGGTAAAGTAGCGCGCAGGAACTTTCTTGACGATACGAGGTGTACCGTATGCTTTGACCGCAATAGAGAGGATGCTTTCCTTTTTGTCGCGCGCGACAATACGGTCAGCCACTTCCTTTTGAATCATCAAGATCATTCTCTCTGGTTTGTGTGGCGTTTCAAGAAATGTACGGATGATGTATCCGGTGAGATAATAGGGGATGTTGGCAATAAGTTTGTAGGCACCGTCGTTTAATCCGTATGCGTGTGGGTCAAAATTGGTAACGTCATCATGAATGAGGGTAAATACACCTTTTGTCATTTCTTCAGCAAATTTTTCCTGCAGGAATGGTATGAGCCGATCATCTTTCTCGATTGCAAAAATATGCGCTCCTGTCTTGAGGAGTTCAGCAGTTAAAAACCCTTTCCCTGGTCCAATTTCAAGCACCGTATCAGAGCCCGAAAGTTCTGCTGAGCGCACAATTTCGTGTGCAATCGTTTTTGAATTGAGAAAATTCTGCCCTAGTGATTTTTTTGCGCGCATAGTATGTGTTGTAGTAAACACTATCACAGCAGGCACCTTTTACCAATCAATGCGAATAATCGGCTCGTCGTCGTCACCTTTTTTCGTGCTCGTTACGTGTTCGTGTTCAACGCACTCACTACTGATATCAGAGAGGAATTCTGAAGGAGTATTCATTCTACGTTCACCAAAAATGGTGCGTACGGCAGCGTGAGAAAGAAACAATTTTTTCTTGGCGCGTGTAACCGCAACATAAAAGAGGCGACGCTCTTCCTCTCCGTCTTCTTTTGATACTGCTTTTTCTCCCATACGTCGATGAGGGAAAAGGTCGTGCTCGAGCCCTGCGACAAATACGTGGGGGAATTCAAGACCTTTCGATGCGTGTACGGTCATTAGTTTTACCGCGTTCTCGCTTTCCATAAGGGAGTCTTGGTCGCTTGCGAGCGTAGCGTCGCCTAACAGTTTCTCCACAGCTTCGTCGGGAGGGAGGATGTCGTATTTAGTCGCAAGGGTAACGAGCTCGTGAATATTCTCAAGGCGCTCATTATCGTCATCGTGCCCTGTTTTAAGAGATGCTTCAATACCTGTTTTTTCTGAGACAAACTTAATAAGGTTGGAAGTTTTTTCTAGAAGAGCGTACTCTTTAATGTCAGAAAGGAGCTTCCAGAATTCCGCAACGCGTTTCTGTCCTGCGGGTGGGAGGGATGCTTCATCCTTGGCAAACATTTTTGCGAGCGTTGTCTTTCCGATACCGCGTGGAGGTACGTCGATGATGCGCTTGATATCCGAGAGGCTATCTGGGTTAAGTCCTGCGCGAATAAACGAGAGAATATCTTTAACCTCTTTGCGTTCAAAGAATCGTACGCCGAGCACTTGATAGGGGACATCCATAAGGAGAAACGCTTCCTCAAGCGCGCGTGACTGAAAGTTTGCACGATAGAGAATTGCAATATCTTCTGGCTGTGCTCCGTCTGCGCGTAGTTCCTTAATCTTCTGCCCTATGGCGCGCGCCTCACCACCTTCGTCGTATGTTTCAATAATGCCTATTTTTTCTCCGGTACTATTTTTGGTATACAGGTTCTTTTCTTTTCGTACGGTATTTTTTTTAATAATGTCATTTGCTGCCGTAAGGATTGTCTGTGTGGAACGATAATTTTCTTCAAGGAGAATTGTTTGTGCGCCTTCGTAATCTTGTTCAAAATTTAAAATGTTTTGAATGTTTGCCCCACGCCACGAGTAGACGTTTTGATCGGCATCACCCACCACACAAATATTCTTGGTGGTACCGGTAAGCAAGCGTGCAAGTTCGTATTGTGCGCCGTTAGTGTCTTGGTATTCGTCGATGTGGATATAGCGCCAGCGTTTTTGGTATGAAGCACGAATCTCTGGATTATCACGAAGCAAAATGACTGTTTTTAAAATGAGGTCATCGAAATCAAGCGCCTTTTCACGCTTGAGGTATTCTTCATATCTTCCCCATACTCCTGCGACAATAGTAGGGAAATAAGAATTTCCAGCTTCTGTGCGGTATCGTTCTACGGTCATAAGGTTGCCTTTTTGACGTGATATGACATTCCCGATACGGTCAGGAGAAAATTGTTTTGGGTCTAATCCCTCCGCTTTCACGGCTTCTTTCATGAGAGAGCTCGCGCCACTTTTGTCGAGAATGGCGAAATGCTTCGTAAGGCCGAATACGTGTGCGTGCGCACGAAGGACGTATACGCCGAGTGAATGAAAGGTACCAATCCATGGACGTGCGTCTTCATAGCGGAGTCCTGCCGTAAACCCGTATTTTTCTAAAAGGTTTGCAACGCGGATACTCATTTCCTTGGCAGCTTTGTTGGTAAAGGTGATCGCAAGGATCTCACTCGGAGGAACGCCCTCTTTGATAAGGTTAAGGATTCGATGAGTGAGTGTGCTTGTTTTGCCGGTTCCTGCGCCAGCGATAATAAGAAGAGGGCCGTCCTTGTGGACGGCCGCTTCGCGTTGCATTTCATTTAAGTGTTCGAGGTGTTTCATATTATTTGTGCGCTTCTCCTTCGGGTGAATCTCCCCTGAGTATTTGTTTTATCGCCTGTTCTTTATAGGCATTAAGTGCTTTCCTGATGGCTTCTTTGACCAGCGTACTGAGATCAGGGACATTGGTATCCAAAAATTCTTGGATGAGGGTATGATCTCCCGTAACGCTTATTTTTTCAAATTCATTACGTGCATTTTCTGAGAGTTTCTCAAAAATAGAGGTGGTGAGTGTGGTAAGAACAGTTTCTCCTACCTTGGAAAGAATATCATTCTGTGCTTCTTTGGACAACGTGCCGATGTCCATTTCTTGTATTAATAGTTCACGAAGTTTATTGCTGTCCATTGTTGTTATGTGCGGTTATCTCTAATACTCGTTTTATATAGTCAATTATTTTTTCATCGGGGTTAGGAGTTACTCCTGTTTGATTGGTTGCCTGAAGAATGTATTCATGCATTTTAGTTCTTTCTTGTTCATTTGCAACCCCCCAAAGTTCTGTTGATGTAGAACCGCTTTCATTTCGGGGGTTACGGATTTCATTGATGGTTTTTGTTGAAAATCCGTTAACGGGTTCATTCCAATGTCGAGAATCTATACCTTTTGTTTTTCCGAAACCAAGAAAGCCTTTATCTCCAAAAAGTTTATCAAGGTGATCGTTGAGCATCTTTTCTACATAGGGAGAAAGTTGCACTGATTGAATTGGTGTTTCTCTAGTCTCTTTCAGATTGATTGTTTCTGCTGGTGTTGAGACTTCATCTTCCGGCGTTTCTTTCATGGGAACATCCTCGTTGGTAATTTCCTCTAGGACTATTGGCACCACAATTTCTTCTTTCTGTTCCTCGGCACTGTTTTTCTGCGGTGTGTCGTTACCGTCATCAAGAAGGAGAGGGGTCTCAGGTATTGAAGGGTTTTCAATCGGCGCTTCTGCTGTCTCTGTTTTGATTGGTTCAGGTGTTTGGATAACGGCACCTTCTTGAGAAATATCATTATGAGTAACTTCTTCAAGAGCAGATGTGATGATTTTTTCTATGGAAGATCTATGCTTGTGCTCCCATTCTTTTTGGTCAGCGAGCGCTTGTTCGCGCGTGTAGAGAATGCTTTCGTTTCCCTGTGGTTCTACGGACACCGTAGGTTCGGGAGCTTGGGTTGGAGTGGGGGGTAATGATATTGCTCTTTCTTGCGGTGCTACGTCTGTTGTTTCTTGTTCTTGTTTTTCTATCGATTCGTTTCCCGTGTGGATATTGACGAATTCCTCTGTCGTAGGATCTTTTATGTTATTTTCTTCAATGAGTGTTGCTTCTTGCGCGAGCTTATCTAATTTTTGGTTCGCGTCGTAAATGGTTGCTTCGGCGCGGTTCGTGTCACCCATCGCTTTTCTGTCAGCAGGGTCGAACGCGAGCTTGTGTTCTCCACGCGCAAGGGCTCGTCGAGCGTTGTTGAGTATTTTTTTGTTCTCTTTCCATTCAGTGATGATCTTATGAATCTTTTTTTGGTCCGCCGAGAGGTCGACCTCTGGTAATTGGTCGTTTATTTCCTTGAGTTTTTTCTGTACCGCACGGATGCTTTTTTCGATAGCCTTTTTAATGACACTTGGAACCTCTTCGTTTTCATGGACACGAAGTTCTGCAAGGTCGTGAAGAAGTTCTTCTTTGTCGCGGGTGATTTTTTCAACATCATTACTAGCACGCTTGAGATCCTTCGTCGCTTCAGCGATGGCGCGTTTTATTTCTACGGGATTTCCTTTACTTCCTGTACCACCGCGTATATTTTTTTCTTCATTTGAAATGTTCTCTTCCATAATTGATTATAAGATTCATTATCGCATATTTCTTTATCGGTGCGCAACGTTGTTTTGCATTGCGATATGAAGTGTTTGACGTTATACTTGCATAAGTATATGAAACTTGGAACAAAAATAAATCTCGTGCTTGTAGTCGTGACCACTATTGTACTCACTGTTGCGTTTTGGATCGTGGTAAATATCGAGGGGTCAAATATTGAAAAGCAGGTGCGAAATGACTCCAGTACTATTGGAGAAATTCTTTTGGAAAATATTACCCGAATGTTTTCTCAGATGCGCACGCAAGAGGAACATCTGCAATCTGTTGTCGACAAACTCTCGGTGATTGAGGGGGTAAAATACGTCGACGTGATGGATATGAGTGGTGTGTATATTGCTGCAACCAATCATAATCTTGTTGGTACCAAAGCAGATACGAACGACTCTGAGATTCTCGAGAAGATAAAGGTAGAGAAAAAACCTATTAGTACGCGTAAGGATGAAGGGGGTCATTATGAGCTCGAACGCCGTATCCCTATCTATCAAGGAGATAGCGGAGAAACAGAAAATATGATTAATATGATCGAGGTTGAGGTTGCAACACGATCAAAGGGTTCCACTGATGTTCTTGACGCTCAAAAACTTCTTCAAGTGATTTCGGTCAGCATTGAGCAGAATGCGCGTTCTATTTTTGCGACACGCAAAGAAGATCTCGATGCGATTCAAGAAATTACCGATGACGTTACGAGATTTGATTTTTTTCATGACTTCATTGTTTTTGATACGAAGCTGAACATTATTGCGAATACCGGAGGAGAAAAGGATGAATTTGCCGATGACGAGTCTAAGTATCAACGTATGCGTGAAGATGTTATCGCTGGTAATATTGAGTATGCTGAGGATATTCGCATCCACGAAGAAGGTATGGAGGTTATATTTAGGATGGAGCCCATTAAGCTCCAAGTAGAAGGAAAGAGTAAGATTATCGGCCTTCTTGAAATTCATACATTGACTTCATCATACGAAGAGCGAATTAGTGCTTTGGAACTTCGTATGGTTGGCATTGGCGTTATCTTTGTCGCTATTTTGGTTATCACACTCGCTATTTTTCTTCGTAAGGAAATTATTGGCCCGATCATGCTCTACTCAAAAGTTGCGCAAAAAGTTGCTGATGGTGATTTGAATCAAGTGATTGAATATTCATCTGATGACGAAATTGGAAAATTCGGCGATGTGTTTAATTCAATGGTTGCCAACCTGCGCGAATTTGATCGCCTCAAGTCAGACTTTATCTCAGTTGCTGCGCACCAACTTCGTACGCCACTTTCAGGAGTAAAGTGGGTGCTCAAGCTCCTCCTTGATGGCGATCTCGGCGCAATTTCGACCGAACAAAAGGAAATGTTGAAACGAGGTTTCGATACGAATGAAAAAATGATTCAGCTCGTGAACGATCTTCTGAATGTGTCACGTATTGAAAATGGGAAATTTGGCTATGCATTTGAAAAAAATGATTTTAGTAAATTACTGAAGACGTTGGTTGAAAATTCTGAACTTGCCGCACGTGCGCGTGGTATTGAAATCCTTGTAGAAGATCGTGCGCAGGTTGGTGAGTTTATGTTTGATGATGAAAAACTTTTGATTGCATTTCAAAATATCGTTGATAATGCCGTTAAGTACACGCTTCCTGGTGGAAGAGTATTTATTTCAGTTGAAAAACAGGGGGATTATGTGCAGGTAAAAATTAAGGATACAGGCGTTGGTATTCCTAAGAGCGAGCTCCATAAATTATTCTCGAAATTCTTCCGCGCAACAAATGTCATTCATCTTCAAACAGATGGTTCGGGGCTCGGCTTGTTTATCGTCAAAAGCATTATTTTGCGCCACGGTGGGCAGGTATGGGTGGATTCGGTAGAAGGGAAGGGTACAACCTTTACCGTTATTGTGCCCATTGTAAATAATTTAGTTCCTACAGAGGTAAGTATTCAGGGTTCTGAAACTCCTAAAAAATAAATCGTTTGGTTCTATTGAGTACACATAAAAACGTTTCCCTGTATTGATTTTTGGGTGAATATGGCGTATATTGTGGCTGGATAATAAATAATTAGTTCAAAAAAATAAAGTAGAGGAGGGGTTTATGGAGGAATCTTTCATCGAAAGAAATTTTTCCAATGGCAGTATCGGTCCATACAGGGATGCAGGGAAGGTTGTCGTGTCCCTTGTGGATGAATTCGCTGCAAAGGTTTCCTGCAACATTTTCAAGTACCTGTCGATAAAAGAGTTCCATACCCATTTCATTGAACGCCGGAATACGACTTCGTTTAACGCGTTTCATTGCAAACCATTAGGTTTCAATGTTGTGGTGAACGCAGGAAACGATGGTGTACATACGGTCGATTTTTTCCTTAACGATCGTATGCATCCGCTCATCTGCACAGGGGAACAGGCTTGGAGACTTCTGTGCGATGGAGAAGAGATCGACGAGATCGAACCTCTCCTCTCTGTTGAGGATGAAGTGAGGGTGAGAAATATGGCCAGTAATGCTTTTAAGGCGCTCCGATGCGCTCTTCGGAAAAAAGCAGAGGCTGAACTCTACGAACTCAAGCTCGAGTTTGGGAGGCGGACGCAGGGCTATATGGCCGGGAAGCCCATCATCACCGGCATTGTTACCAGCAGAGAGTGTCGAGTTGCCTCTGTTGGAGGTAAAAAGAATATCGAGAACAGTGATTTCAATCTCGCTACACTCACGGAGAAGCTTTTTTCGTAACCGTGAAAGAATAACAGAAGAGCCGGTTTGGACGAAGTCCAAACCGGCTCTATTTTTTTTATCACTATCTTTCTTTTGTCGTAAATTCTTTAATTTTTTGAGCTATCTTGATTATATCAACCGCGCAAACTTCTGGCTTGTGCATATTTTCTTTTTTTAGCTTTCGGAGCGCCTCCAATTCTGGATGGTGGTTGTACGTTGTATTCTCTAAAAATGAAGCGGTGAGAGCAGAAGGGAATTTGTCGGGATGAGCGGTTTCAAATACCACCACAGTTGCTTCGTGTGCAAGTGCTTTTTTCTCGCGCGTGCGAATGGTTGCAATGAGTGCTGAAACGCCGTGTGGCTCGAGCATAATGTTATTTTTTTGGTACTGGTACGACATCATGGCGTAGAGTTCATCATCAGTTTCCGTATCTTCTGACCATATCAGTTGTTGAAGATACTGGAGCATTTCGGGCGTTACACCATATTTTGAAAGGGGAATATCTTCGACAGGAGAAACATTTTTGATATCCTTTTTCATCTGCTCGTAGGGGATAGGGTCAGTATGTCCTGTTTTTTGCGCAGTAAAATAGAGGAGACGCTCAAGGTTGCTGGGGTCCAAAATATCCATCGAAGGAGCAGAGGTATTTGTAAATTCTTTGTGTTTGATAACACCCGATCCAATAATATTTGCCATTACGTTGTTGGCATTGGTTCCGATGATGAATTTACTGATAGGTAGTCCAAGCTCCTGTGCGAAAAGTCCTGCCATCATATGCCCAACGTTGCCCGTAGGAATTGCAAAGCATACTGTTTCGTCGGCCTTTATCTCATTTGTCTTCAATAGATGCGCGTACGAAACAAAATACTGCACCATCTGGGGGATGAGGCGCCAGATATTGATGGAGTTCGCGCTTGAAAGATTGAGCGTTTTGACGTCTTCGGAAAGTTTTTCTAGTTCGGCGTCAGAAATCTCTTGTTTGAGCTTGTAGGAGATTTGTTCCTTAATTCCTGCCTTGTTGTGTACATCAAGTTCTCTCGTAAGTTGAAGAATTTTGGCGATGTCTTGGCAGTTGTCAAAATTCCCTAACACAGGAATGACCTGTATGTTGCTATTGCGTTCCTGTACGCGAAGCATTTGTTTTTCCTGCACTTCACTCACGCCTCCTTCGGGGTACATAACCGTAACGGTAATATTTTGTGCCTTGCCAAAAGCATCTGCAATAGCAACTCCCGTGTCTCCTGACGTTGCGACGACGATATTAAGTGGTTTGTGGTGCACTTCGCTCCACGTATCAAGAAGTCTCGCAATAGAGCGTGCTGCAAGATCCTTAAAACTTGCTGTTGGTCCTTGGTCGAGGCGCGCAACAAACGTATGATCATCAAGTTTTTCCAGAGGAATTTCGAAATTATACGCCTCGTGCATCATACGAGAAAGTTCTTCGTCATTGATATCTTCGCGGGGGATGAATACGCGATGAACAAGCGTTGCAATTTCGGGGATCGTGAGGGTGGGGAGTATGGTGGTAAAAAAGTCCGGTATATTTTTGAACGCTTGTGGAAATTTTTCAGGCATGAAAAGCCCTCCATTTGCAGAGAGACCTGCTGAGATACTTTCAAAAAAGGTTGCCGGAGCGCCACCTCGCGTATCGCCAAAACGTGGACGGTCGACAGGGAGCGCCTTGAGAAGTTCTTGTGCTTGTGTGTTCATAGGGTCTAATAGATTACGCTGTTTCTACTTTGTCTGTTCAAGAAATTGAAATACTTTTTCATTGAGGAGCATCATCTCAAGGTGCTCATATGCGCGTGCAGGGTCAATGTCTTTATGTTGTTCCGTGAGGAATTTTACTTCGCGATCAAGTTCGTCCTTGGGAACTTCCAATTTTTCTGCGACGGCGATTTTTCCGAGTGCAATCTGGATTTTAACGCGTTTCTCTGCATCGATGCGCCATTCTTTGCGGAAATCCTCTTCAGTTTTCTTTATGGTTGAAAGATACGCCTCTAATTTCATTCCCATACGTTCGATATCTTGGCGAAAACGGAACATCATACGGTCGAGCTCACCATCTATCAAAAGAGCAGGGAGGGTGACCGTGATGCCGTCTGCAATTTTTTCCATGGTTTGCATACGTTTCTTTTCGCGTGCGCGCATTTGTTTTTCGTGAGCAAGAGATTCACGTACTTTTTCGGTAAATTCAGCGACGTTTGCAAAAGGGCCAAACTTCTGTGCAAGTTCGTCGGTCAATTCAGGAAGCACCTCCTTACCTTCGTCATCTTTGGTTGCATACTGTCTGCGAAGCTCGGTAAGACCTTTCTCAACGTCATCGTCGGTGACCGCCGTGTCATCGGTCCCACTCATTACATCTTTTGCAATTTTTGTGTAGTCAGGGAGCTTGATCTCGGGAAGCACTTGGAAGGTGAGGGAAAACTCAAATGGGTTACCTTTTGCAAGTTTTTTTACCTGTGCCGTGGGTTGTGCGATCGCTGAAACCTTGTGTTTGCGAAGGATCTCAGGGTACACCTTTTCCATGGTAAGGTTTGCCATTTCTTCGAGAATGAAGGCCTCACCAAACTTTTGCTCGAGTACATTTGCTGGAACGTGTCCTTTGCGAAAGCCGGGAAGTGACACCTCTTTACCAATGCGCTCTAGCGCCTGCGCACGCTCTTTTTCAAAGGTTTCTGTGTCGACTTCGCACAAGATCTCTATTTCTGCTTCTGATATATTGTTTACGGTTGTTTTTATGTCAGTCATAATGGAGCCAGTCTAGCGGTTCAAAGGGTAAAAGTCAAAAAATCTATCCAATGGTAATTTGGCGGTTCAACCGCCAAATGTTATAATTTTTATATGGGGATCAGAAAAACGCCATTTGTTACAGGTGAGCATTACCATATATTTAATCGTGGGGTAGATAAAAGAGATATTTTTAGTGACCAAGAGGACCTCAATCGATTTTTTCAAAGCATAAATGAGTTTAATACACTTGAACCAATAGGTAGTATTCATGAGAATTCACGTGGCGGTTCAACCGCCACGCCCGGTACTACTACCAAGCTTGTTGAGTTTATTAGTTATTGTTTGAATCCAAATCATTACCATTTTATTTTACAACAAATGGTTGACGGTGGAATAAGTGAATTTATGAAAAGGTTGGGTGGATATACGTGGTATTTTAATAACAAATATAATAGAAGTGGCTCCTTGTTCCAAGGTAGATTCAAGTCTGTTCACATTGATTCAAACGAGCAGTTGTTGCATACGAGTGTTTACGTTAATTTAAATGATAAAGTCCATTCCTGTGGCGGTTCAACCGCCACAGGTGTTATGACTACTGGGCTAGTGAGGTCAAGTTGGCGGGAGTATATAGAGGACCATGGCGGGGAATACCCTGAAAATGCAAACAATGTTTTTTGCAAAAAAGATATTATTTTAGACCAGTTCAAAAATAAAAATGAGTATAAAAATTTTTCAGAAGAATCCTTGAAAATAATAAAAGAAAATAAGGTGATTAAAAAATTATTGATCGAGTGATGTGGCGGTTCAACCGCCAACAATCAACCGCCAACAATATCAAAAGTTATCCACAATATCTTTGGTAGGGAACTAGTTATTTACTTACAGTGCGTGATACAATATATACAAACTTTTATTAGCGACATAGGTGCGCAAGCTTTGCTTGCGCACCTATGAAATTGTTTTCATTTTAATTTACCAACGTTCAATATATTCCTATGTCCATTACACAAGCTCGTACCCTTATTGTTAAGCACCATAAATATGCATGGATTCTTACGCTCTCGGCAGTCTTCGTCATCTCAGGAGTATATTTTAGAGATACAGTAACGCACGCAGCTACGTACTACTTCCAGCAATCGAGCTGGTCAGGGGGAGTATCTGCAAGTACGGCAACGCACTCGAGCAATCAGAACTCTGGATGGGATACGTATGATAGTGCGAGTTCGACGCTGACCATAGGGGATAATATAATATTGGCTCCAATCGCATCCTCGTTTACGGATGATGGAACTCTTACTACAACAGGATCTGCTTCCGGAGGAGGGTTTAGGAATGGAACGGTTGCAAATACTTTGGCTGCTGATACAACCACAAGCGATGGGCACGTGGTTCTCGGGCGAGATTCTTCAAGTGCGTTAGCTAGCTATGTTTTGGATTCTGCGGGTGGAACTGAAACTTCTGTTTACGTGGTCAGTACTAGTACCGTCTTTGTAAGTTATTATACGTCGGCTGGTGGCGATTTGAAGTTCGCAAAAACTATCAATGGGGGTGCCACATGGACAACCTCAACGGTCGATTCTACGGGGACTGTTGGGCAAGAACCATCGATATATGCACCTGACTCCAGTACGATATATATATCATATTATGATAATACCAATACAAATCTTAAATTTGCCAAATCAACAGATGGTGGCAGTAACTGGTCGCTAGCTACGATTGATTCAACAGCAGCTGTTGGTATCAATAGTTCAATAGATGCAGTTGCTGGTGCAATATATATAGCATATTACGATGTGACGAATGTAAGTGATAGATTTGTTAAGTACGCAAAATCAACGGACGCTGGTGCTAATTGGACACTTGGAACTATCGATAATCCTACCGCCAATCTTTATGACGTAAAAACATCAATTGATGTACTAAGCGCTACTACTGCATTTGTAACCTATAGTGAATTCAATGGATCTGCTAAATTTGCGCAAACAGTTGATGGTGGTACAAATTGGACACTTAAAGCGGTTTCTGGTGTTAGTGGAAGTATGGGCGGGTCTTCTGTTGTGGCTACTGATGCAAATACTATTTTTATGGTATTTGACAATGGGAGTAATAATACCTCAGACCTAAAATTTGCAACATCAACAGACACTGGTGTGAACTGGACGGTGTCAAATATTGATACGGCGACGGTTTCTGGAGGAGGGTATCCAAAGGCCATTTATGCTGCCGATGCGCGCACTCTTTTTGTGGCGTATTTTGATTCCAATAATTCTGACCTTGAATTTGCAAAAACAACGAATGGTGGTACAAGTTGGACGTTACAAACCATAGAATCATCAACCGCTGCGGGGAAGGATCTTAGTATGCATGGTTTTGGCTCAGATACGCTATTTATAACGCATTATGAATCTACGGGAGTAGATCTTAAATTTGCGACGTACCCTTTTGCGACTACAGGAACTTTTACTTCCGCACCAATCAATTTAGGTGGACCGTCAGTTTTTAATGTCGTTTCATGGAATGCAACGTTAAATAGTCAAACAATTACCATGAAAGTTCGCTCGGATTCAAATAGTGATATGTCGGGTGCGACTGCTTGGGCAAGCTGTTCTACTGTCTCAAGTGGGGGTAATGCTTCAGATGGAGGGTGTGTAACCGACGGACATCAGTATGTGCAGTATCAAGCAACTTTGAACGGTACTAGTTCGGTCACTCCCGTACTCAATGATGTTACTGTCAACCATTCAGAATATGCTCCATTAGGATCCCTTGTTTCATCTGCATATAATAGTGAATCGGATGCAAATATTATGGGTGGTCTTGTTTGGACAGAGGATGCAACGTTACCTTCAGGCTCAACTGCAACATTTTATTTACGCACTTCTGCAAGTTCTGATTTTAGTGGTTCAACGTGGTCTACAGGAATTACCTCGGGTACTACTGGTTGTTCAAAAGTTGGAACCACCGTGACCTGTACAACCGAGGCTATTGACGCAGCTCTTCGTGATGGGGTCAATGATCAGTGGTTCCAGTACAAGATCACCCTCACTTCTCTTGGTGCAAATACGCCAACAATTGATGATGTGAGGATTGCATATGTGGTTAATGGACCTCCAACTTTCGACACCTCGTATAGTGCTACGGGCGTAATAACTATACAGAATACGACTATCGGAGATGCTGATTATGGTAAGGTAAATATTTCGTATCGTGTTGGAGATATCGATACTGCAAGTTTTACACCATCATTCAAATATAGTATTAATGGTGGTTCGTCGTGGAGCGACATTCCATCAGACGATCTCTCGGCTAGTGCGACATCACTACAGACATATACGGGCGGTGCAACTACTACTTTCGCTGTGGTATGGAACGCAACTTCAACACTTTCGGCAAGTCCTGTTAATGTCGCGAACGCTAAAGTTCGTGTTACAGCAAACGATGGAGACGTAGCAAATAATATTGGCACTGCAGATTCTGCTGAATTTACCTTGGATACCACGTACCCCGAAATTACCTCAGGTAACTTTGTTGTCGATTCATCGGTGGATGGTGCGGGCTCGGCGGGAACACCGGGGGACAATAGAGCAGGTATCAAACTCTATGCAACTGACTACTCTACTATTCAATATCGTTTGTGTAACAATAGTGCATTTCCAGCAACTGATTCCCAAGGCAATAGTTGTGCATGGTCATCACTCGCTGCTTCACCTATCTCTCTTGCCACCTCTTCTACACAGTGGATCACGACTGGTTATCCAAGTGCGGAAACAGTATATATGCAGGTCCGCGATGCGTACGGTAATGTAACATCGGGAACCGCCTCTGCACCAGCAATGCCAGCAAACTTTGACTACAAAGATGTCTCAAACACCGATATCGACGTGTATCGAGAATTCTTGAGCTGGTCACTCTTTAGCGCTACCGATTCATCAACCTTTACGGGGAATAGTTCAGGGCGCTACAAGCTTCATCATGCTGCTGCAGCCGATGGCGCCTCAGCTCCCGCAAGTTCTGAATACTCTGTGGTAACGTCAATATCAGACCCTGCAATCAATTACACAACGCACAATATTACTTCGGCTACAACTTCAGTGCATTATTATAAAGTAACAGCAGTTAATGATCAGGGAAGCATCTCTGATTTCACTGCAGTTCTTTCTGATATTCCGAACGGTTCTGGTGGTGCTGTATCACTTCCTCCTGAAATTACCGATACTCCTACGGCAGATACCATTAGAAATACTTCTGCGCACATTACCTTTACTACAGATTCTCTCGCAACCTCTACAATAGAGTACGGTACCACCAGCTCATATGGCAGTACAGCAAACCAGACGTCGTTTGTAGAGAACCACAGTGTTTACTTGAACAGCTTGAGCCCAAATACTTCATATTATTTCCGCGCTAAGGCAACAAATGCAGAGGGTCTCGACAGTGATTGGGCGGTAGGGACAACTTTCACGACAGCGCAGGGTACCGTCATCTCGGGTGTTACCCCAATGAATGTAACAGACAAGACAGCAACAATTTTCTGGAATACCAACGCAAGCTCTACCTCAAAGGTTTACTACGGTACCGACCGCTCGGGAAGTACTTTGGTTGGTTCAGTTACGGTTACAGGAACCTCTGCGACGACCGCAGGCACAAATGGTCTCTTCCAGCATCAGGTAGGTGTGCCCTCTTCAGGGGCTTTCACGGCAGGCAATACGTACTACTATAAAGTAGAATCAACTGACGGAGATGGTAATACGACGACGGACGATAATAATGGCCAGTTCTACAGCTTTACTACTACGCTCGATACTACGGCGCCTACAATTAGTGACATAAGTGCGGCGGTGGTAGGTCCAACATCTGCGGTAATCGTATGGACAACCGATGAGCCAGCAACATCACAGGTACGCTGGAGTGGAACTACAGGAAATCATAGCAAGCGCACGACGACTGATATGACATTTGCGGGCATCCCTTCGTACTCGGTCTATCATGTAGCGACACTTTCTTCTCAAACACAAAATGTTGGCGAGGGTGGAGGTACAAACGTACTCGTTGCGCAAACTCCTTACTACTACACTGTAGTCTCTGCAGATGCTGCGGGTAACGAGACTGAATCAGCTGAGCAGACCCTTACGACGACACGCACAGGTGAGGACGTCGTCGTCACGGTATCTCGCAGTCTTCCACAAGAAGAGGGCGGAAGTGGTCCTACTGCCGACACGACATCGCCAGTAATCACAAATATGAAAGTAGGTGACATCACGCCATTTACGGCAACAGTTACCTTTGATACAAGTGAAGCATCTGTGGGTAAACTTGGATACAGTAAGGACATTTCGTATAGCGATCACGCAGCAGACGACTTCTCGTGGGGGACAAAGCATACAATCAAGATTCGTGGGCTTACGCTTGGTACACAGTATCACATTAAGGCAGTGGTAGTGGACAAGGCGGGGAACACTGGCTATTCTGAGGAGCAGACATTCAAGACCTCATTCCTTTCAGAGAATATAAAAGAACTTGCAAAGATAGAAAACATTGAACAATTCCAGAAAGAAATTGAAGATACTATTGAATCCATCCTTCCGTCACTTGTTCCACCATTCGTGTCAAAGCCATCAATCACTGATATTACCGAAAGTGGCGCAACGATTTCTTTCAGAACCAACATCAAAGCATTCCCACTTATTGGTTTTGTCGAAGACGGTACGTACAATGCCTCAAAAGAAAATCCTTATACGAGTGAAGTTTCAGACACGACAGAAAAAGCAACGAATCATACGCTTGCACTCCTTAACCTTAAACCAAATACGAAATACCATGTTCAGGCGCGCGCATTCTCGCTTCCCCGGGTTGTAGGGAGATCAGAAGACCTTACCTTTACGACACAAGCAAGCAAGATTCAGAGTTCAATCGTAGAGACCAAGCGTGATTCATTCACTGTTGTATGGATTACCGACGAGCCGACCACTTCAATCGTGGAATACAAAGATCTTTCTTCAGGTATTACGCAAAGGAAGGCTGATGATCGAAAAACCACTTCACATTCTGTAAAAATTGAAAACCTTCCTTCAGGAACATCATTCGATGTTAATGTGTCAGGTTTGAATGAGGGAGGTAATCTCATTGAAGCTGGTTCCACACTCCATGTAACAACTTCGAGAGACATTGTTCCTCCAACAATCTCAAACTTCAAGGTGTCTAATGCAATGGTTCCAGGGCGTACTGATCGCATTCAGACTATTATCTCGTGGACAACGAACGAGCCAGCGGATTCAGTAGTCTTTTACGAAGAGGGTATCGGGACAGCAGGTGCGGAGGAGAAAGAACTTGCCAACAAATCAGAGGTCTTGGATGCATATGTAATGGATCACAACATCATCATCTCGTCACTCAAGCCTGGAGCTATCTACCGCGTGAAAGTAACCTCGGTAGATGAAAGCGGAAACCTTGGTGTCTTTGGTCCACGTACGATCATTACCCCTAAGCAAACCGAGTCTATTACCGACATTATCTTTAAGAACTTCGAAGATAGCTTCAAATTCTTGAGAGATATGTAGAAAGATATGGAATAGTACACAACAAAAAAATGCACCTGTAGGTGCATTTTTGTTGTGTGGGAAACTGTCAATCTTGTATTTCTAAAAAAGCAAGAAACCCGACCTTTTCCTTGTGTAGGCAGTATTTTGGCGGTTCAACCGCCGAATTACCAACGATTCAGCACTTGAGGAGCCCCTTTTGGGCTCCTTTTGTGTTGGAACTGTATTTTATTTGAGTGTAATTTTGCGTTGGAGAAGACTTAAGCTTGCATTTTTTTGCCTCATATAGTAGAGTAGGGGACATTACGCCGTCTGAGATTCTTTTCAGAAACTCTTTTCGGTCGTTTTGTCACTTCATATTATGGCAACAATCAATCAGCTAACTAAACGTCCCCGAAGAACTCCTCGCAGGAAGTCTCGTTCTGTCGCGCTCGGCAAGAGCTTTAACACGAAAAAGAATAAGGCGGTTTTCCACAATTCACCATTCAAGCGTGGAGTATGTACCAAGGTAACCACCACCACTCCTAAGAAACCTAACTCAGCACTTCGTAAAATTGCACGCGTACGTCTTACGAACGGTATGGAGGTAACCGCCTACATTCCTGGTATGGGACACAAGCTCCAAGAACACTCAGTGGTAATGATTCGCGGAGGTCGTGTGAAAGACTTGAGTGGTGTACGTTATCACATCGTTCGTGGCGTTCTCGATGCAACCGGAGTTGATAAAAGAATGAAGGGTCGCAGTCAGTACGGAGCAAAACGTCCGAAGGCAGGTAAAAAATAAGTATATACTCACGTTCATTAGTGAATAATTTAAAAAACAATGCGTAGAAAAGTAACCAATCGTAATATTCCCGGAGCCGATCTCGTATACGGCTCAGCTAAAGTTGAGAAATTTATCAACTACATTATGCAGGAGGGGAAAAAGAATACCGCACGCAAGGTCGTGTACGGTGCTTTTGATGTAATTAAAGAAAAGAGAAAGGACGTAGAGCCTCTTGAGATTTTTGAGCTTGCTATGAAGAATGCTGGCCCTTTGACTGAGATTCGTATGCGCCGTATTGGTGGTGCAAACTATCAGGTTCCTCGCGAGGTGCGTCCTGAACGTCGCCTTGCGCTTGCGTTCCGCTGGATCATTGATGCAGCACGTTCAAAGAAGGGTCGCCCAATGCATCAGAAACTTGCAGACGAGCTTCTCGCTGCTTCAAACAATGAGGGTGAGGCTATCAAGAAGCGTGACACCACGCACAAGATGGCAGAGGCAAACAAGGCATTTGCACACTTTGCTTGGTAGTCTTTCAAGTAAAATTATTTCATCTACTTCGTCGCTACAAAATTTTCCTTCCGCGAAGTACTGTATGTACATCTTGGTCGGAAAATTTTTAGGCTCCTCGTATCTAAAACAATTTAACTTGAAATCCTGATTGTTTTGTAAAAAAAGTTTTTAATTATTTAATCTATAAATCTTATTATTATGGAAAGGGATTACCCATTGGAAAAAGTTCGCAATTTTGGAATTATTGCACATATTGACGCTGGTAAGACTACCACCTCCGAGCGTATTTTGTATTACACGGGAATGACGCACAAGATTGGCGAGGTTCACGAAGGTGAGACGGTAACCGACTGGATGGAACAGGAGCGCGAGCGTGGTATTACGATTACTGCTGCAGCTATTACGTGTTTCTGGAACAAGACCGATGTCTCAAAGTCGAAGGAAAATTTCGTACGTTTTAATATTATTGATACCCCTGGACACATCGACTTTACCGTAGAGGTAAAGCGCTCACTTCGCGTGCTCGACGGTGCCGTAGTGGTGTTTGACGGTGTAGCTGGCGTAGAACCTCAGTCAGAAACCAACTGGCGTTATGCAGACGAGGCACAGGTACCACGCATCTGTTTCATTAACAAACTTGATCGTACCGGTGCATCTTTTGAGCGTTCATATAAATCAATCCTCGATCGTTTGAATTCAAAAGCAGTGAGAATGCAAATTCCTGTTGGTCTCGAGGACGAATTTGAGGGAGTAATCGATCTTCTTAAAATGAAAATGTTTATGTTTGAAGGAGAGATGGGGAGCAACGTGATAGAGTCCGACATTCCTGAAAAGTATCAAGCTGAAGCAAAGCAATACCACAATGAACTCGTTGAGCGTATTGTAGAAAATGATGAAAAGTTGATGAATGAATATCTCGAAGGAAAGGAAATTCCTATGGAAATTCTCAAGAAGACATTACGTAAGGCAGTAATCGCAAATGAAATTTTCCCCGTATATGCTGGTTCAGCCCTCAAGAACAAGGGTGTACAGTTGGTACTCGACGCAGTGGTTGATTATCTTCCTGCGCCATCAGATCTTCCCCCAGTAAAAGGAATTGATCCTCGTAATGGTGAGGAAGTTACCCGTGGCCCTTCAGACAAAGAACCTTTTGCGGCACTCGCATTTAAACTTCAGGCAGACCCATTTGTAGGACAACTTACCTTCTTCCGTGTGTATTCAGGTTCTGTAGAAGCGGGATCGTATATTTATAATGCAACAACGGGTACCAAAGAGCGTGTTGGCCGTATGGTACGACTTCAGGCAGATCAGCGTGAAGAGGTAAAAAAAGTATTCGCAGGAGAAATTGCTGCAATGGTAGGTCTTAAAGATACAAAAACTTCACACACGCTTTGTGACGAGGCAAACCCTATCGTACTCGAGGAAATTAAATTCCCTGAGCCGGTTATCTCACTTCGCATTGAACCAAAAACAAAAGCTGACCAAGAAAAAATGGGTATGGCGCTCAAGAAACTTTCTGACGAAGATCCAACGTTCCGTATTTCAACTGATGAAGAAACGATGGAAACTATTATTTCAGGAATGGGAGAACTTCATCTTGAAATTATCGTGGATCGTATGAAGCGTGAGTTTAATGTGGATGCAAATGTTGGTAAGCCACAGGTAGCATACAAGGAAACTATTACCCGAGAATCAGAAGCAGAACATAAGTACATCAAGCAGACGGGTGGTCGCGGACAGTACGGTCATGTGAAAATTCGCATTAAGCCAATTGATAAGAATGTTGACCTCGAAGATCTTCCAAAGAACGTGAAGCGCAAGGATCATCACTTTGAATTTATCAATAGTATTAAAGGAGGTGTTGTTCCACAGGAATTCATCCCACCGGTAGAGAAGGGTATTATCGAGGCAATGGATCGCGGTGTGCAGGCAGGATACAAAATGGTAGATATTTCTTCAGAACTCTACGATGGTTCGTACCATGATGTAGACTCTTCAGAAATCGCCTTCAAGATTGCCGCATCACAAGCATTTCAAGAAGCAGCACGCAAGGCAGGCCCCGTAATTCTTGAACCTATTATGAAGGTTGAGATTGTTACCCCAGAACAGTTTATGGGTGACGTAACAGGAAATCTCTCTTCAAAGCGTGCACAGATTGAAGGAATGGGTGAGCGAGGTATGTTGAAAGTAGTAACTGCAAAAGTGCCACTTTCAGAAATGTTTGGATATACTACTTCACTTCGCTCTATGACCGAAGGACGCGCATCTTCAACCATGGAATTTGACCACTATGACATTGTTCCTCAAAATGTTGCTTTGACGATTATTGAATCAAGAAAGTAATCTTACGAAACTTAGGAATAAAAGCGGTATTTACCCTTATATTAGCTCCTCGGCTCGGAAATGAGAAAGGCTACTTCCTCACTTCGCTCGCCTTACGTCACTAATAAAAAGACTCGCCAAGGCCCATCCTTGGCGAGTTTTTTTGTGTGGAAAACTTCCTCCTCCTTTTTTCTAATCCACGGTATACTTATGGAAGTTAGCAATTAATTATCATTCGTATTTCTATGTCCATCAAACACATCGCGCGTCTTCTTCCTCTCGTCCTCCTCTTCCTCGTTCCTAATCTATCGTCTGCAGCAACAGAATCCGTTCGCATCATCCGCCAAGACTGTACGGGATACTCCAACTGTTACACCTCACTTTCTGCATGGGAAGCAGGGGAGCAACGTGACCTTACGGCTACTGATGAAGTTGCGGTAGCACGTATTGAAGGAGTATGGACAAACCCTGATACCACGGCTGTAACGATTGATGGCTGGACGACGGATGCAACGAGGTACGTTAAGATCTATACGACACCCGAGGCGAGACATGCGGGTGTGTGGAGCGATACGAAATACCGATTGGATGCCATTGCAAGTTATACGTACGCTCTCAATATTTTAGAACCATATACAAAAGTTGATGGCTTACAGGTAAAGAGGGGAAGCGGTGGTGGAACAAGAAGCGTGGTGTATATTAATGCTACTGGTGTTGAGTTTAGTAATGGTATCGTAACGAAAAATCCTGCTACCATTTCAAGTGGTATAAGTGCTTATTCTGCAGCATCAGGTACTAAAGTTTGGAATAATATTGTTTACAATGTTGATGAGTTTGGATTGCAGGGCTCGGCTTCAGTTTATTTTTATAACAATACTGTTGTTAACTCGGGAACTTATGGAATCAGGGGTGTCGCATATTCTGGAACTTTAATTAATTGTAAAAATAACCTCGTAAAGGGTTCTCTTTCTGGCGACTATTTTCATACAGGGTCAGGTTCTCTGAGTTGTGCAAACTCTGCTTCAGGAGATGCTACGAGCGCAACCTATGGAGGAACCAATAGAGCAAGTCAAATATTCTCATTTATTGATGAAGCTAACGGCAATTTCCATCTGTCTTCATCTGATACTGGTGCTCTGAATGCCGGCGTCGACCTCTCCACCGATCCCAACCTCTCATTTTCCACCGACATCGACGGAGAAACTCGCTCAGGGTATTGGGATATCGGTGCTGATGAAAACACTGGCGCTGGTGGTACCCCACCTCCACCACCTGCAGACACTACTGCTCCTACTACTCCTCTCAACCTCACGGCTACCGCTATTTCATCTTCCCAAATCAACCTCAACTGGTCAGCTTCCACGGACACCGTAGGTGTCACGGGTTACCGTATCTACCGAGATGGTACCCAAATCACTACCACTACTGGAGCTACTTACTCTAACACCGGTCTTTCTGCATCTACCCTCTACTCCTACACCGTAGTTGCGTATGACGCATCAGGGAATACTTCTTCCCAATCAACCTCTGCAAGTGCTACCACCCAAGCAGGACTTGCTCCCGACACTACCGCACCAAGTATCCCCACCAACCTCACCGCTACCGCCATCTCTTCTTCTCAAATCAATCTCAGTTGGACAGCTTCCACTGATGCCGTAGGTGTAACTGGTTACACGATCTACCGTAACGGTACTCAACTCACTACTACGACGGGCACCACCTACTCAAACACGGGTCTCTCTGCCTCAACCCTCTACACCTACGCCGTTCTTGCCTACGACCTTGCAGGGAACGCGTCATCTCAATCAAGTGGGGCAAGTGCGACGACTCAAGTACAGGGAGTGGTCACCACAACTATAGGGGCGCCTGTTGTTTTTTATACCGACATCGTTTCAGGCCCTAATACGGGAGGAGAAAATAACAAAGGGGTATTCGTTCGCATCTTTGGAAAAAATTTCGGTACCTCGCGTGGCACATCATATGTCACAATTGGGGGCGGACAAGCGGACAATTATCCAATGTGGAGTGATACAGAAATTGCTTTTCAACTTGGCGCAAATGCACAAACGGGAAACATTGTCGTGACGAACACGAATGGCTCATCTTCCGGACTACCATTTACGGTACGCACAGGAAATATTTATTTTGTTGATATTAATTCGCCAACCAATCCTGGATCCGGAACTTTTTCCGATCCATGGCGTTCGCCAAACAGTTTTTATAATAATGCTCAACCAGGCGATACGATGTATATGCGCGGAGGCACATATTCTGGTCAATATGGTTATCAGAATTGGGGAGCAATTTTCGGTATGCGCGCAGGTACTACAGCTGGATTTACACGCTCGGGTACGCAAGCAATGCCTATCGCTTACTTGGCATATCCGGGAGAAACTGTGACGCTTAGCTCGCCTGGGCCAACCGGCATTACAAGAGCCTTTAGACTCGTAATGAATAGCACCGCGGAACCGTCGGTAGATTGGATAGTGGTAGGTAATTTTAAAATGGTGGCTTATGACGCTTGTGTTGCGATTGGTGGAAACCCCGGTCTTTATGCACTAGGATGGCGCATTGTTAACAATGATTGTCTTGGCTTGATCCGTACAACTCAAGCGCAAACAGGATCAATCGTCCCTGGCGCCGATTATGCAAAGGTACTGGGCAACATAATTCACGGAGGAAGAACGGCTAATAAATTAGACCATGCTATCTATTCTCAGGCGTGTGGTGATCAGATCGAAATCGCATGGAACCATATTTATGACAACAGCTTTGATTCCGGTCCGCTTATTTCAATCAACTATGAAGGCACTCGCTGTACGACAAAAGGCGATGGTTATGCCGGCGATATTTTTGTGCATGATAATATCATCGATGCGACTAATTATCCGTGCAGAGGGGTTTATGCCTACGAACAAGATTGGGATGATGGTGATCCGGTCCTGCCGATGACATATGTCTATAATAATTTATTCATAAATACAGGCGGTCCATTAAATAATGGCTCACTTGTAGTTCGTAACGGCGGCATGGAAGCATACAACAATTCTTTTTATGGCAACAGCCACACATGTTTAGAATTTAGTGGCCCTACTCCAAATGTTGAGCATATCGTCTTTAGAAATAACATCTGTCATATGAAGAGTACAGCAACTTCATATATTGGATATCCTCAAGATGCACCGCTCATTCAAGATGTGAGGGATAATATATATTATGGTTTAGGTAATTATACCGGCACATTGGATACTGCTCCAATTAATGCTGATCCTTTATATAATAATCCTTCAATAGGGGACTTTAGTCTGCAGTCTGGTAGCCCTGCAATCAATAAAGTTCTTTCCCTCGTCTCCTCTCTCGTCACCCGTGACTACTTCGGCATCTCCCGTCCCCAAGGTTCCGCCTACGACATCGGTGCATTTGAATACTGTACCAACTGTACAACCACCACG
>Ga0209542_10000610_pt1 | contig 86137 bp, 107 predicted proteins | sample RifCSPhighO2_01_FD_184028 | JGI IMG/M metagenome (GOLD analysis project Ga0209542, IMG submission 184028) | Soil microbial communities from Rifle, Colorado - Rifle CSP2_plank highO2_0.1 (SPAdes) (version 2) | ecosystem: Environmental > Terrestrial > Deep subsurface > Rock core/Sediment ...
GATTGAGAATCATTTGTTGTATGCCTTGAAATCTGGAGTTGAAATCAGTAAAGAGGTTGAAAAATTAAACTTAAAACTAAAAGAAAGGGGATTAGCGACTATCTCTGTTGGTGTTGGAGTTAGTTCTGGACATGCTTTAATAGGAAGTTTTGGAGATAAGTTTATGGAATACAGTGCTTTGGGGAATTGCGTTAATTTAGCTTCAAGATTACAGTCTTTTTCAACAGGGAATAATGTTTTAATTGATGAAGAAACATATAATAAAGTGAAAGATAAGATTGATGTGGTGGAATTTGGTGTTTTTGAATTGAAAGGAATTGGAAGAATGAAAGTTTACAATGTGGTTGATGTAAGAAATATATAACTCTTACTAAGCAACTTAAAAAATTAAAATAAAAAGAATTAAATTTTTTTAAAAGAATGAAAATTGACTAGAATCTCTTTCTTTTAGAGTAGCATTCTTTGCAATAAACTGGCTTGCCTTCTGTTGGTTTGAATGGAACTTCGCATTCCTGACCACATTCTGAGCAAGTTGCCTTGTGCATTTCTCTCGGTCCAAAATCTCTACTAGGACCACGATCAAAATTTCTAGGTCCTCTATTAAAGTCGCCCATTTTGCTTTTCCTCCATGTGTTATGTAAAGGTATTCGTTTAAGAACCCATTTTACTCCTTTTTCTTAGTTTATTCTCTTTAAAAACTGTTCTGTTTTGTTAATAATGGTTAAAACTACGGTTTAATGGGTTTATTAGAGATATAGACTAATTATGCTGTTTTATAACAAGGTTACTCTTTAGCGGTTTTCCATAGTAAATTAAAGTATTTTTTGTAGCCTTCTGAGATTTCAAAGTTCTTTATAACAATTGCTAATGGGTTTTCTTTACTCCATAATATAATAGCTATTTTATCGCCGTAAATGTTAACTGCGACTGGCGAGGCATATTTTTGAGGCAAGTATTTAATTTCTGTATATGGTATTTTAAATTCGTTTTTTTCTGTAAATATTATTTTTGTTTTGATTCTATATTTTATTCTTCTTTTATCGAACCATTTGAAGTAGAATCTTAAAATTTCATAGGCATTAGGTGAGGCTCCTAAAATTAAAATTTCTTTTTTTGTTTCTATCTGATCTTCAAAAACTGTTTTTAATCCTTGTTTGCCTTTGTAAAAGTTTGTTTCCTGTTTTTCTTTTTTTTCATTAAATACTTGTAGCATTTCTGGTAAGATATCTGAAATTAAATTTTCCTTCTCTTTTACAATATCTAAAAATCTCTGTGGAGAAACAGCTTCGAATAATCTCCTGTTGTTTTTTAGGATATAACCTATTAAGCCTTTTTTTATTAACATTTCAGTTGTATCATAAACTGTTCTTCTATGTAAACCTGTTTTTCTTGAGATTAATCCTGCTTGAGACGGACCTTGTTCTAATAATGCCTTGTAAACTAATGACTCGTTTTTTGTTAAGCCTAATTCTTGAAGCTTTGAAGATTCCATTTTCATGAGTTATTGTTAGAGTATTTAAATTTTATTATATGGGGTGATAAGTTTCACCTCAAAAATTAATCTAGTTCTGAACTTCTTTGAAGAATAACAAAATTCAAGGAGGCAACAAAAATGGAAAGAAGAATTTTAGAGTTGGTTGCAACTGACAGGATTGAAATTCCTTTGTCAAGTATGGACCAAAAATTAAGGAGAACAAGATTGAGTCTTGGGAGCGAAATAAGCGATGCTATTGGTGATCGCTATGTAGGGGAAAGAGTATTTGCCCGAGTTGTAGATGAGGATAAGGAAAGAGCAAGAGGGATGAAAGAGGCAATAGCTGAGTTTGAACAGGAATTTCCAAAATATGGGGCTGTGTTAAGAGGGAAGATTGCAGAAAAAAGAATTACAAGAGAAAGGCACTTGTATTTTGGGGTTAATGAAGGCAAAAGATTAAGCAGTGATGACTATATGAGTGTAATGCAGAGTATAGGCTTGACTCCTGCTGTTGCTAATGCTTTATATCCTGACTTGATGGAAGTAAGCAGAAAGTTAGCTAAAGCAAGGCAAGAGGAAAGAAGCGTTATTGTTGGTAAATATGAAGAGGAATGAATTTTCTCTTCTTTTTTATTTTTTTAAATTAATTTTTGCCAGAACCATTCTGTGCATTCTTTGTAGAAACTCTTGTTTGGATTCTGCTTTTAAGATGTCTGACATGCCTTGAGATATTAGATTAAAAGCGAAGGGAGAAGGTATTAAAGTGAATTTTTCTTTTATTTCTAATTTATTGTCTTCTATTTGTTTTAATATTAATCTTGCGTTAGTTATATCCATTAGATCTTCTAAAACTTCTCTTCTTGCTTCTTTTAATATAGGAAAATCATTTGAAATTCTTTTAACTGCTGACATTAAAATCATTGAAGATACCTGCTGCCTGCCGACGTATTTTCTTTTACCCTTATATTCACGTAGAATCATATAAGCACGACCTGCACAATGCCTAAATCTTCTTTTTAATATTTCAGATTTGTCTATTGCTTTTTCTGCAATTGCCTTTAAATTTTCCGATGTTAATAATTTTAATACTTTCATGATTTTTATTGGTTTTCTGCCTGATAAATAGAAACCATTGTCATTTATTCCAACTTCAACATCAATATGCTGTGTTCTTAATATAATGTAAGCTAAGCACCTTGATAAGCAGTCATTTACTCTTCTACCGTATAGTGAATGGACAATAACGAAGGTTTTTCCATCATCATCCCTGTATTCTTCTATGATTAATTTTTTTTCATTTGGTATTTCTAAGAATTTAAACTGCTCTAAGAAATACTCATAAATTGCTTCTGATGTTTCTTTTTGGGTGTAAAGATGCTCTTTTATGAAATTTAGAACTTCTTCTTTTGGCTTTTTCATTCTTTCTGACATTAATTTTCTGAATCTTTGGATTTCCAGTGCTAGATCAAATGATAATGGAAGCATTTCTGAAAACCAAGATGGAACTGTTGGCATTTTGCCTGGGGCTGGAATAACTTCTGCTGACATTCCTCTTGCAAATAAAAATTGATAGGTATTTCCTCCTAAAACAAATATATCCCCACGCTCTAATTTTTCTAGAAAACTTTCGTCTATTGTGCCTATGAAATTATTTTTATATTTGACTTTAACACCTGTTTGATCTGGAATTGTGCCTATATTGGTCATGTAGATAACTCTTGTCATTTTACCTCGTTTTCCTATTTTTCCTTCATTAAACCAGATTCTTGCATAAACATGCCTATCTTCTAAGGTTGTATATTCGCCTGCTAGATATTTTATAATTTCTAAGAAATCATATTTTGGCAAATCTTTGTAACAGTAAGAATTTTTAATCAGTAAATATAGTTCTTCTACGTCGATAACTTCATTTATGGCTATTCCAATGATCTGCTGGGCTAAGACATCCAAACAATTTGTAGGAATATGAACCTTATCTATTTTTCTTTCTATAGCTGATTTTAGCATAACTGAGCATTCAACTAGATCGTCCCTGTCTAAAACTATTAATCTACCTTTTGTTGTTTCGTGTAATTTATGACCTGATCTTCCTTGCCTTTGTAATAATCTTGCAACTGATTTTGGTGAGCCTAAGCAAATAACTAAATCAATATAGCCAATATCGATACCCAACTCTAGCGAAGTTGAACAGACAACGGCTTTTAGTTTCCCTTTCCTTAAATCGTCTTCTAATTTAAACCTGTGCTCTTTGCTTAATGAACCGTGATGTGCACCTATTAAGGAGATTTCTTTTTTAGTTGTTTCTTCTATTGCAACGTAATTTTTTGGAAACCTTTCTTTTAAGTGGTGGACAACCCTTTCTGTTCCAGCTCTTGTGTTTGTAAATATTAAAGTAGTCTTGTGCTGCTGTATTAACTGGTCTATTAATGTATACATATCTTTAGATAAATCTTCAAATGTAGTGTCAATTAAATTCTTTGTGGGTGTTAAAACTTCTAAGTCTATTTTTTTCAAGCCTGAAATGTCAATAATTTTACAATTTTTATTTGTGCCCACTAAAAACTCAGCGATTTCCTGTTTTGGCTCGATAGTAGCTGATAATCCGATTCTACATATTCCAGGGGATAATCTTTCTAATCTTTCCAATGACAAAGATAAATGAACGCCTCTTTTGTTTTCTGCTAAGGAATGAATTTCATCTATAATTACGTAAGTTGTGTTTTTTAGGTTGTCTGCAAATTTTGGGGAAGATAAAATTAAAGCTAGAGATTCTGGTGTTGTAATTAAAATATGTGGTGTAGTTTTAAGCATTTTTGATCTTTCTGCTGGTGTTGTATCTCCTGTTCTTACAGCTACTCTTATTCCTAATTTTTTATTTGCTAATTTTTCCATTTCTTCCAAAGGTTCAATAAGGTTTATCTGTATGTCTCGATTGAGTGCCTTTAATGGTGAGATGTAAACGCAGTAGATTTTGTTTTCTAAGATGTTTTTTTGAGATAAGTCTATTAATTCATTTAAGATTGCTAAAAGAGAAGTGAGCGTCTTGCCTGTGCCCGTGGCAGCTGAAACTAAAATATTTTGCCTTTTATGGACTTCTGAAACGCCATATAACTGAGGTAATGAAAATTCTTTAAATTTATTGAAAAACCAGGTTCTAACTATGGGAATTAAAAGCTCTTTTACTGTTTCTGGATTATCTGGTTGTTCTTTGTAAGTTATCATAAGCTTGGGTAGATGGAAAATTTTATAATACTTTATATTAACTTAAAATCTCATTTACCCTTTTCAAATTTTAGATTTAAGTAAACTGAGCCAACTATTAGAACTAAACTGATTATTGATGTTGGAACTAACTGTTCACCGAGTATTGCGCTTATCAGTAAAACTGATACTAATTGACAATTAGTATTATTGGTAGGTTATACTAATTAGTAGTTAGTATATAGAATTACGGCTAAGAATGCGTAGAATATGCCCCTTTGTTTATTCATATTTTTAAGTTTGTAAAAGCTTATATATATCTTTGCTTTTTTATTTCTATGAATAATGAGTTTGTTTTAGAAGGATACGATAAGATAAAAAACGAAATTAAAAAAGCTTGGGGGGGATATAAATCAGTTAAAAGTGAAGAAGATTTGTTTTATGAGCTGTGCTTTACTATTTTAACACCACAATCAAATGGTTTTAGATGCTGGGGCATTGTAGAAGATTTAAAAAAAATGAATTTCTTTGAAAAGGGCTTAGAATTAAATAAATTACAGGATTTTTTACAAAGAAGAGTAAGGTTTCATAACCATAAAGGGGAATATTTAATTTTAATGAGGGAAAAGTGGAAAAATATTTTTGGAAATTTAAATGAAACAAATAATATAAAATTAAGAGAGTGGCTAGTTAACAATATAAAAGGGCACGGGTTAAAAGAAAGTTCACATTTTTTAAGGAATATAGGAAGAGAGAATTTAGCAATTTTAGACAGGCATATATTAAGATGTTTGGAAAAATTAAATGTTATTGATGAAATTCCAAAAAGTTTAACTAAAAACAAATATTTTGAAATTGAGAAGAAGTTTAAAGATTATGGTGATAAAATTGGAATTAAGATGGATGAGTTGGATTTATTATTTTGGAGTATGGCAACGGGAAGAGTGTTTAAGTAAACTTAGTGATTGTCATATCCGTTCCAAATGTTTCTTGTAGGAATTATACCTTCACCATAAGCTATATCTCTATCTCGCATGAGAGATGTAACTTCCTCTATAAATAAGCCAAACTCAAAGGTTAATATCCAGGAACTTCTTTGGAACTCTGCTAAAGTAAAATAAACCCCTTCTATTTTTGGATTTGAAATTCTTGCATCGAGTTCAACCCTTATTCTTCCGAAATCATCAGGCAGTTCTAAATCTGAGCCTGTTATTCTCCTTATGGGATAAAATAAAACACCCAAGAGACCACGGTTGTCATTCCTGGGAGCAATTTCCTTACCTAATATTGAGCGATTTATTTTTTCTCTTAAGCTGAGGTTTTCTCTGAAGCCGCCTTGTAAATTAAAATGCTGTATAGAATCTCTTGCCGCTTCTATAGAAGGTGCTAGTTTCATTAGTGATTCAGTTACACCAACTAAGTGCTCTAGATGTTCTGTGAATCTGCTATCCAAACTATAAACATAATCTAAATTTAATAAGTAAGCGCTCCATAATGCTTCTGCATCAAGCTTTATTGTTCCATCTGGTTTTCCGAACTTATCTAGGCGATTGTAGAGGTTTCTTTTTGATTTTGGAGATAAAAATCCACTTCTGTTCATCCATTCTAATTCTTCTTCGGGTAGTGTATCTTGTAGAACAATTTGATGGTTTGGTGACCATAGCACTGATTCTTGTTCAATGGATTGGGCTAATAAAGAAGGATCTGGTTCTTGTTGGGGTGTTTCTTCTGGGGGTGTGATTGATAGTGTTATTTTTGGTAATTCTGTTTCTGATGCTGTTGGATTAGAAAATGATTGTTGAGGAAATAAAGATATTAATGCTGCAAGAAGAGGGGTTAATAATGGTTTTTTATGGATTATCCTTCCGTAACCTACTAAGTGATGGCTTAATGGGTTTTGATCTGGACTAAGAATTTTAACGTTATAACCAAGAATCTCTTTAAGAGCTAGTTCTTCTTTAGTTGACATAATATCTGATTTGAAAATTGATTTATAAAATTTTGGAATGAACAGTTAAGCTTAAATTTGCTGTTGATTAGTAATAATTATGATTAGAATGAAGTTTTCAAAGGACGAATTAAAGGATTTTGTTAAGGCATGGCTGGCTGTAAGCGTGGCTTTTTCAATTATGTATTTTGGAATTAGTTTTGATAATAAATTTTTAATTAATTTTTTGATAATTGCTTTAATTGTTGGAAGTGCTTTTGTTTTGCATGAATTAGCACATAAATTTATGGCTATTAAATATGGATATTTTGCCGAGTTTAGATCCTTTGATAAAATGCTTTTAATTGGAATAGCATTAAGCTTTTTTGGTTTTATATTCTTAGCTCCTGGTGCGGTTTTTATTTCTGGGAATATAACCAAGGATAAGAATGGAAAGATATCTTTAGCTGGGCCTTTGACTAATGTGATACTAGCTTTAATCTTCCTTTTCATTGGTGGATATATTGGGGCTTTTGGGTTTAAAATAAACTCGTGGTTAGCACTTTTTAATATGCTACCTTTCTTCGGTTTGGATGGAAGCAAGGTTTATGTTTGGAATAAGGTTGTTTACTTTTTAGTTATTGGAATAGCTGGATTGTTTGTATTTATGTAACAAAAACTTTAAATACTAAAGATTTACATGAGTTGTAATGGTTGATAACAAAAGTTTTGGAATCGGAATTATTCTATTTTCATTAGTCTTGTTAATAATCGGTTCTGTATATATCTACCAAACAGAGAAATTTATTGAAGGGCAGGTTGTTGAAGGCCCAAAAGGAGAATGCATACATGAAGGAAATATATGCCCTTATGAGCAATTAAATAAATTAGCTGTTCCTAAATTTGTCGGCTTATTTTTGTTACTGGTGCTTTTTGGTGTAGGCCTTTATTTTTATCTGAAGAAAAAGCCGGAAGATGTTAAAATTTCAAAAGCCCGTAAAATAGCAAGGGATTTGGGTGATGAGGAAACTAAGGTTTATGATATTCTTATGAATTCCAACGGCATGGTGTTCCAGAATGAAATTGTTGATAAAACGCAATTTTCAAAGGTTAAGGTTACAAGAATATTGGACAAATTAGAATTAAAAGGATTAATAGAAAGGAAAAGAAGAGGGATGACTAATTTAATTGTTTTGAAGCCGTGAAACTAGTTTCGTAATTAGACCTATAAAGAGTTTCATTCTTTTAATCTTGGAGGTAATTGATATGGAAGACTGTTGCAAGAAAAAAAATGATGAGAATAAGAAAGAAGTTAAAAGTGAGGATAATTTAATAGTAAATAAAAATGTTGTTATCGCTGCAAGTGCTGCTTTTGTTATTTTATTTATCTTTGCGGTTTATATGGTGGTTAAACCTGATCCTATAGGGGGTAAAATTGTTGAATCAACAGAAGGCGATTTTCAAGGGTTTAATTCGTATGAAGAGATGATGGAAGCTCATCATGGTGGAAATGCTGATAGTTCTGGTGTTGGGGGTTGCGGCCCAGAAGTTAATTCACATGATGCACCTGTAAGCGGAACAGGAGAAAAATTAGAATATGGTTTAACTTACGATCAAGCAGGTTATAATCAATTATTAGGGTATGCCAAAAGCATTAATTTGGATAATGAGCAAACGAATAAAATTGTCGGCTTGAATGTGGAAATACCTTGTTGCGGTTTTAAAACTTTACAGGCTGAGGGTAATTGTGAGTGCGGGCATCATGTAGCTATGTATGGCTTGGCAAAATTATTGGTATCTAAGGGGTATAGTAGAGACAAGATACAAGTAGAGCTTAATAAGTGGGGGCAATTATTTTACCCTAATGGAAATCCTGGAACGGGGGGTTGCTAAAATGAAACTAGATATGAAACATTTTGTTTTGACAGTTACTTTGTTTATAGCAATTGTTTATTTGATTTGTGCAATTGCAATTTATTTAGCGCCTGAATCCACTTTAAGGTTCTTTAGTTATTGGATGCACGGGCTAGATTTAATGAAGATAGCAAAAATACCAACTATTGTAGATATATCTACAGGATTGGTAACTGCTTTAATTGTAAGCATAGTTGGATCTGCTTTATTTGCAGGTTTGTGGAATTATTTTGACGAAAAATTCGGAGGGCAAAAATGAAAAAGAAAAATAATAAAACAGTTTTAATAGCTGTAATAGGAATATTTGCAGCTTTGGTTGTTTATGTATGGGTAAGCAATTTAGTAATAGCCAATAGTGATAGAAATATGATGAGCAATGGCATGATGGAGAATATGGAAGGAATGATGAAAAGCATGAGCGGGATGATGGGGGGGATGGAAGAAATGCATGAAGAGTGCATGAAGATGATGAAAGGTGGAGATATGATGGCTAAACCCGAAGGAATGTCACAAGAAGAGCATGAGAGCCATCATAAATAATTACTTTTTTTATTTTTTTTAATAATAATGCCTAATTACTAAAGATGTTATCGTAAAGTAATGCCTATAACTATACGATGGTATCGTAAGCTTTTGTTGGAACTTTTCTTTAGGCTGAGTAGTTTGCAATAATTTTAGTCATTATCTGCAGAAGCCCACTCTCTTGTTAGTTTGAGGCTTTCTTCTGCTGTATCTTTGTAGCCTTCAATTAGTAAGGCTTTCTGTTTTATTTTGCTTTGTTTGAAATCCATTGTTAAATAATTGAGAATTGGGTTTAATAAATTTGCTAATCTGTTCGAGGTAAAGGCTTTTAAATTATGATAAATTAAAGGAAACATGGTATTAGAGAATTTAGGAAGCAAACTGAAAGAAAGTTTAAGTAAAATAGCCAGGAAGATTTTTGTTGATGAAGGAATAATAGATGAATTATGCAAGGAGATACAAAGGGCTTTATTAAGCGCTGATGTTAATGTAAAACTAGTATTTGAATTGACACAAAAGATTAAGAAAAGGGCTCTTGAGAAGAAAAAATCAAGCTTAATAAATGAAAGGGAAAATTTAGTCAATATTGTATATGAAGAATTAGCTAATTTATTAGGTGGGGAAAAAAGAGAGTTTGAAATTTCCAGTAAAAAAAGACCTTATAAGATAATGTTCGTGGGGTTATACGGTTCTGGAAAATGTGTTCACAAAGAAGCCAAGGTATTATTAAATGATGGTTCTATAGTTAAAATTGAAGATTTTTATGAGAGATACTCTAACTTGCCTAAGGAGTTTATTGATAATGGGGAAGTTATTAATCTCTCTGAAAATAATCTTTATGTTCCATCGTTTAACGCCTCTTCACTTAAAATCGAGGATAAGAAAGTTACTCATCTATGGAAATTGAAAGGGAATGATTTGATCTGTGTTTCTTTGGATAATGGAAATAACTTCTCTGTTAGGGTAACTCCTGAACACCCATTTTTTGCTTTAAGAAAAGGTAAACTTAAGCAGATTCGTGCAGATGAACTCAATGAAGACGACTTTGTAGCAATTCCTAGAACACAGCCTTACAATAAAACTATTTTAATTGATCTTTTAGAGGATTTAAAAAGGAATGATCTTGATGTATATCTTGACAACTTTGAGGTTCATAATATAAATGGAAAGAATAATTTAACTGAACTTCATAAAAACTTAAGATTTAAAAGGAATTACTGTCGTTTTACTTCTGATCTAAAAAGAGGTAAAGTTCCTATTGAATTAGTAAACTCCTTTGGGTTTTTGTTACATGTTAAGCTAAGAGAAGCTCAAAATCCAATTTATTTCCCACGCTATTTAACGGAAGAGTTAGCAGAATTTTTGGGTTATTTATGGGGGGATGGACATTTAACTAAAAGAAGTGTCGAAATCGTTAATGAAGATAAGGAGATAATTGAGCGGGTGCGGTATTTGTTTAAATATCTTTTTAATTTAGATGTTAGTTTAGAAAAAGATTTAAGGACAAAAGCTATGTATAGAATGCGTATAGGATCAACAACATTAACTGCATTATTAAATAGTATTTTTGGTATATCTTTTAATAGGAAGGGTAGAAACTTACAAATACCCCCCCAACTATTAATATCCCCAAAAGAGGTAATAACTAAATTTTTGAGAGCTTATTTTGATTGCGATGCGAGTGCCGGAAGTAATAATAGGGGAATAGAGATAACTTCTGAAAGTAAAGATCTGATAGCTCAAGTTTCTTTATTATTACTAAGATTTAATATTCTCTCGACTAGGTCTTGTAAGGTTGTTAAAGGTATAGAATACTACCGTTTGTCCATAAGGGCAAAATATGCTGAGAATTATGCGGATAAAATAGGGTTTCTTGTAAATCATAAATTAGCCCGTGTTAAAAACTTTAATAAAATAGGCGCAGGACAGGGTTATGGAAAACAAGATATGATCCCCTTGGGAACTGAGCTTAAGAATTTGCGTCAGTCTCTAGGGTTTTCTATAGGTCAATTACAAGCTAAAGTAGATAGCTATGGTCGTTATGAAGGGTCAGGTTTTATCTCAAGAGGAAAACTTCAAAAATTAATCAGGGGGTATAGGTCTGAAGGAGGGAATATAATCTCTTCTTTAATGAACTTGAACAGTCTAAGGGAACGTTTTAACAGACCTTTTGTTAATGCAATTACTTCTAGTTTAGTTGATGATGGTTTAATAATATCCAATGGAAACAACTTCTTTTTGACGAATGAAGGTAAAACTTATGTCGATTCTGTAAGGTTTATTACGGAAAATATTAGCTTATTATTTGCAGAGAAATTAGCTTATTCTGATGTATGTTGGATAAGGGTCAAAAATACTGAACCCTTAAAAAATGATTCTGAATTCGTTTATGACCTCACCGTGGAAGATAATCACAGTTTTATTGCGGAGGGCATTATTGTTCACAATACAACCTCTATAGGGAAAGTAGGAAGTTATTTGCAGAAAAGAGGTTTGAATATTTGCGCTTTGGGGTTGGATGTTCATAGGGCTGCGGCTATGGATCAATTAGAACAAAATTGTGAAAATGCAGGAATTAAATGCTTTATAGATAAAAAAGAAAAAAATGCCTTAAAGATTCTTGATAAATTTGAAAAAGAAACTGAAAAATTTGATGTTGTTCTGATTGATACTGCTGGAAGAGACGCTTTAAGCAAAGAATTATTAGAAGAGATTAAAAATGTTAAGAAAAAAAGCAATACTGATGAGGTTATTTTGGTAATAAGCGCTGACATAGGACAAACTGCTTTTGAACAAGCAAAAACTTTTCATGATAATGTAAATGTTAATGATGTGATAATCACTAAAATGGATGGAAGCGCTAAGGCTGGCGGGGCGTTGAGTGCGTGTGCTGGGGCTGGTGCAAAGGTAATTTTTATTGGAACTGGTGAAAAGATAAACGATTTAGAGACTTTTAATCCTAAGGGCTTTGTTGGAAGATTATTAGGGATGGGGGATTTGGATGCTTTATTGAAGAAGGTAGAGGAAAGTGTTGAAAAAGAAGATCAAGAAGAGATGAGTGATAAATTCCTGAAAGGGGATTTTACCTTGGTTGATTTGCATAAACAAATAGATATGATGAGAAAATTAGGGCCTTTATCAAAAGTTATGGAAATGGTGCCTGGATTTGGAAATGTAAAAATTCCTAAAGAAATGCTTGATACTCAAGATGTCAAGTTTGAAAAGTGGAAACATATTATGAATTCCTTGACTAAAGAAGAGTTAGAGAACCCTGAGATAATACATGATGGAAAAAGGGTTGAAAGAATAGCAAAAGGTGCAGGAATTAATGAAAGCGTTGTTAAAGAGATGCTAAAACAATATAGCCAGGTCAAAAAAGTTTCTAAAATGCTGAAAGGAAATAAATTAGAGAATGTTATGAAAAAGTTTGGAATGGGATAAATTTAAATATAATGTAACTATTAATTTTGTTATGTCTAGCTTTTCAAATTCTGGGGTGGATGTTTCTAATGAGTTTTATGGTTGGAATTGCTTAACTGATGAAGCCATTATGTTATATGCTACTTTACATTTTTCTAATAAAAGATGGAACCCTATTGACTTGTTATTAAAAAGAATTAATAAGCTGGATGGCTTTGAAGGGATGGATATACAGGGAATTTATGAAACCTGTGCTAAGCATGTTGGTGGTTGTGAAGATTGTGGAAGGAAATTGGCTTATTGTTGTGGTAATTTATCAGACAGGGTCAAGGCTTTTGAGAGGCATGTTGAGGAGCATTTAGGGGATATAGAAAAAACAATATTATTTTTTGAATTAAGAAGAAATTTATTAAAAACACATGTTAATTTTGGTGATCCGAATGGTTTGTTTAGGTATTTAGATTTGTATTTTTTTAGTTTAAAAGATTTTCAGCCTACAGGAAGATATGAAGAACATATTAAAAATTGTGGTGATTGCCAGATTTATAAGAAAATAGGGCATTCGGCAGAGTTATGGCAATTTGCGATTACTATACAAGGGCTTAATCGAGAATCCTAATGGAATTTAATTTATTGTAATTGTGGAATAACAAAGTTCTTTACAATGTTCAACCCCACTTAAGGTTTCCTTGCTTAGGGCTCTTTTATTTTCTGAAAAACTACTATTAAGACTCCATTCTGTTGCCTCAATCTTTATGTCTTCTATGTCTGAAAATGGTTCGTCAAGAGTTTCTGGGTTTCCCTTTCGTAAGATAACTTTTACTCTCATTTCTCCATTTTCTGAAAATTCCTCAATGTTTTGTGTTTGTATCCTATTTATCCGCTTCGCATAGTTATAAGGTGATAATTATATTAATCTCTATAACTATATAAACCCTTTGGTTTATATGGTATTTATTATAATTATATAATAATAACATAATTATAGAAATATTTATATACTTTTAAGGGTAGTAACCTATATGCAAAATAATGATTATTTAAAGGATATCTGGGAGTTATATGGGGTAAGAGAAAATCCATTCTCAACCTCCCCCATATTGGTCGTTGGTGGATCAATACCTATTGATTCCTTTGTTGGAAGAGGAGACTATATTAGTAGATTAAGTAAAATCTTGGGTTCAAAAGGGGGATCAAGAACCTTTGTTTATGGAGATATCGGAGTTGGGAAAACTTCTTTTGTAAACGTAGTAAGAAGTTCTGCCTATGAAAAAGGATTCTTTACACATTTTAAAGAAATAACTATGCAAGATAAATGGGGCGCAGATGATTTCATAGGAAATACTCTTTCAGCGATTTATTCTACCCTAAAGTTGCTTAAAGAAAAACCTATAAGTGATGCTACTTATAAAAAACTTGAAAGTTTATTTGAAATAGGAAGAGTGGTAACAAATTCCGTAGGTGGTTCATTTTTAGGGGTAGGGATTAATTTTGGAAATGAAAACAGACCTGCCGAGATATTACCATCATTTGGCTTACAACAATTGTTTTCTGATTTAATAGAAGAAATAAATAATAATACTAAGAAAGAAGTGATAATTCATTATAACAATTTAGAACTAATATCCGAGAAAAAAATGAGATATATTTTTGATACCTTAAGAGATTTTTTCCAAACAAGAGGGGTGCATTTTATATTTATCGGAAATCTTACAGCCTACTTAATACTTCAAAGCGTGCCAAGATTTTCTTCAATTTTATCCGATACACCCTTTCACATAGAAATTCTAAAGTTTGAAGAAGTCAAACAAATAATAAAAAAAAGGTTTGAAAGTTTACGGATTTCTAAAGAATATAATGTTATTTATCCATTTACAGAGGATTGCCTAAGAGTAATTTATGATTTAATGGAGGGAAATATAAGGGATATATTAAACAGCTTATCAACAGCAATATTTTATATAACTAATGAGAGTCCTGTAATATTGGATAGAAACAAATTAGCAAGAGTATTAAAAGAGATATTAGAAAAAAGATATCTTAGTTCCCTAACACCCACTATGAGAAGGGTTTTAGATGAAATTGCAAAACACCAAGAAGTAACAAATAAGGCTATATCAGATAAACTTAAAATTCCTCGTTCTAATATTTCTACCTATATCCGAGATTTGGAAAATGTAGGATGTGTATATTTAAGAAGAAAAAACGGGAAGGACAAATTTTGGAAAGTAGACCCAAAAGTTAAGTGGTCATTATTAAAAGAGAGCCCCCAACAATCATTAAATGTATAAGGTAGGAAAAGCTCACACCCCTTAATACTATTATTCAAGCTACGAACTCCAACTCCAAATAATTAGTTTTAAAAAGACTGTTTTACAGCCATTTTGTATGGAGAACGAGCAATTTAATCAAATTAATGAGCCAAAATCAAGCAAATTTAGCTATTTAAAGGGCAAATTGAAAAGCCTTTTAATGGAGTGCAGAAGGGTATTACAATTAACAAAGAAACCTGGAAAGGATGAATTCAAAATTATTATAAAGGTTTCTTTAATAGGTATAGCATTAATTGGCTTGATCGGTTTTGTGGTTCAGGTTTTAAGCCACTTAATAAAGGGATTAAGATGACAGAACAAATAACAACGCAAAATGTAGAAGAAAAATCAAGAATTTATGCAATAAGAACTACTGCAAACAGGGAAGATCAGGTATTTGATTTTATAATTGCTAATTTAGTCAAGAAGAATTTGGCTGTTTATAGCTTGTTAAGACCTCATGGCTTAAGAGGATATATATTTATTGAAGCAAGAGATTTTGAAAACGCAGAAGAGGCTGCTTCTGGTGTGCCTTATGCAAGAGGGGTTTTACCAAAAGTTGTGGATTATAGCGAGATTGAACATATGCTAGAGCAGGTAAAATCTGCAGTTGCAATACAAAAGAATGATATTGTTGAGATTATATCTGGGCCATTCAAAAGAGAAAAGGCAAAGATATCAAGAATTGATTTACAGAAAGAAGAGGTTGTTGTTGAATTACTTGAAAGTGCTGTGCCTATCCCATTAACTTTAAAAATGGATTCTGTGAAAGTCATAAGAAGAGAATCTGAAGAAGAGGAATCAAAGGAAGAGTAAAATGGGAGAAGAAAAAATAGATTTAATGGTGGATGGTGGAAAGGCTGTATCTACACCACAATTAGCCCAGAAATTAGGACCTTTGAAAATTAATATTGCTGAAGTATTAAAAAAAGTAAATGATAAAACAAAAGATATGGAAGGAATGCAGGTTCCTGTTAAATTATTAGTTGATACAACAACAAAAGAATGTAAAGTTGAGGTTGGAACTCCGCCTGTTGCAGAATTATTAAAAAAAGAAACAGGATTGGAAAAGGGATCTGGAACACCAAATACTGAGAAGAAAGCAAATGTTGGCATTGAGCAAATAATTAAGGTTGCTAAGATAAAACAAGCTTCTATGTTTACAAAGACTTTGAAATCTGCTGTTAAATCTGTAGTTGGAAGCGCTGCAAGTATGGGTATTTTAGTTGAAGGAAAAATGCCAAGTGAAATTAATCCTGAAATTATAAGAGGGGATTATGATACTATGATTAATCAAGGGGTAACTGAAATAAGTGAAGATAAAAAGAAATTATTAAGCAAACAGTTAGAGGAAGTTAATAAAAGATTACAGAAGGAAATGGAGAGATTAAAGGCTGAAGAAGAGGCTGAAAAGGCTGCTATGGCTGCAGTTACACCTGTTGTTGAGGCTGCTAAAGAAGGAGAGGTTAAGGTTGAAGGTGCTGAAGCTGGGAAAGTTTCTGTTGAGGCTGCTAAAGGTGTTAAACCTGAGGCTGGAAAAGCTGTTGCTGGTGCTAAAACAGAAGCTGGAAAACCTGAGGTAAAAGGCGGAGCTAAGACCGAGAAGAAAAAATAAACTTTTAATTCTTTTTATGAAGTTTAATTGATGCAGCTGTTTCCATTGTTATTTTAATGTAAATATCGCAAGGTTTCTTTGTTCGATTGGTGTTCCTAAAGGTGATAAAATGGTGGTTCCTTTTGATGTTCCTGAGTGGATAAAGAAGAATAAAATGTTCGCAAGAGAGTATCTTAGGGTGGCTTATTATTGTGAGGGTTGTAAATTCAAAGTAGGGAACTATTACAGGATACAATTTACTCTTAGTAAAACTACTGGATTGTTAAAGAACGGTTTGATGTTCATGAACACGCTTCGAGATATGCTTTATTTATTTGGAATAGAAACGACAAATGTGCAGATTAAGAAGGGAAACCTTAGAAAAAAAGATGGGAAAGTGACAAAGGTAATGTGTTTTGATATCAGAGCTAGGTCTTTCAATAAATTTATAAATGAGCTTGGATGGTTTAAATAGTAAATCAAATAGTAAATCTGAAGGGGTAATGTGCCAATCTGGTTAAGCTTCCACCCTTGGGACAACCTTTCTTTAGAAAAGAAACCTTGACGAAAGAAAGGAAATGAGAGAAAGGTGGAGATCCAGGTTCAAATCCTGGTTACCCCATTTCAAAATCTTGAAAGAAAAACCTTATAAAGATAATCAATGCGCTTAAAATAGGTCAAAATGAGCTCAACAAAGACAGTTAAATCTACAGGAAGATATGGTGTAAGATATGGTTTAACAATAAGACATAGGGTTTTAGAGGTAGAGAAAACCCAAAGAAAAAAACAAAAATGCCCTTATTGCGGAAGGTTACAGGTTAAGAGATTGTCTTTTGGAATATTTTTCTGCAGGAAATGTAATACAAAATTTACAGGAAGAGCATATGAGGTTTAAAAATGGCAACTTATAAATGTTTTAGCTGTGAAAAAGTAATTAAAAAAGAATATCTAAAGAAAAAAGTAAGGTGTCCTTATTGCGGTTCAAAAATCTTATATAAACCAAGAGATGTTGAAACTATTGTGAGGGCAATTTAGATGGAAAAGGAAACTCAAGAAAAGATTGAGCAATTACAATTATTAGAGCAGAATTTGCAAGTATTACTAGCTCAAAAACAAACATTTCAGAGCCAGTTATTAGAAATAGACAATAGTTTAGATGAACTAAAAATCACTAAGGAAAAGCCTTATAAGATTGTAGGTCCTATAATGGTATTGGCTGAGAAAAATACATTAGTTAAAGAATTAGAGGATAAAAAGGAAGTTATCAATTTAAGAATCAAAAGCATTGAGAAACAAGAGGAAGAAACAAGAGGAAGAGCAAAGAATTTACAGGGAGAAATATTAAAAACTTTAAAGAAGTAGGAGTTAAAAATGGATATTCAGGAAATTCTTATTAAATTAAACCAACTTGAGTTGGATGAAACTGTTCCTAGAAATGTAAGGAAGATAATAAGAACTGAAAGAGAATTATTTAGGGTAGAAGATACAGAGGTAAATGTTAAAGTTAATCGATTATTAGATGTTTTGGATGAGCTTTCAATGGATCCAAGCGTTTCTTCAGACATAAGATCGGAAATATGGGGTTTGGTTAGTATTTTGGAATCTATGTGAAGATTCATAGAAAAGCTTATAAATTCCGTAGGCTAAAATTTCCTGTTAAAAAGGTGCTTTGAATGTCAATATTCTCAAAATTATGGGGCAAAACTGAAAAAGTTGAAACTGTTGGTAATGTGTTAAGGGACGAAGATTATTTGGAATTAGACACGAATGAAAAAACGCCCAGATCAAAGATTTTAGTTAAGCCTTATATTATAAGGGAATTTGGAGATATAAAAGATCCTATTGATGCTTTAAGAGATGGTTATACTATAGCTTTAATTAATATCAAACCATTAAAGGACAAGGATTTAGTTGAATTGAAAAGAACTGTTTCTAAATTAAAGAAGGTATGTGATGCTATTAATGGAGACATAGCTGGGTTTGGAGAGGATTGGATTGTTGCTACACCTTCTTTTGCTGAAGTATTCAGGGCTTCTGGTTCTAAACCTACTGTGAATCAAAGAGAGATTAAAACAGAAATTAAAGACGAGGATTTCTAAACTTTTTATTCTGTTGTTGATGCTGAAAAGACAATTTTTATAAACTTAACTCTTATTGTAACTTTTAATGGAAAAATTAGAAAAACAGGATTGTCCGTTTTGTTATGAGAAGAAGTTAACATTAACACAGGAAGAAATAGAAATACCTTATTTTGGAAAGACCTTTATTTTTGGGATGCAATGCTTTGGATGCAATTACAATGAGTCTGATGTTGAAGCTGAAGAATTAAAAGAGCCGACAAGATATACTATTGAAATTAATAATGAGGAAGATATGAAAATAAGAGTTGTTAAAAGCTCTCAGGCAATTGTTAAGGTTCCAACATTAAGAATGGAAGTAAAACCAGGAACTATTTCTGAAGGTTATGTAAGCAATGTGGAAGGTGTTTTGGATAAGTTTAAAAAAATAATTGAAGATCAGAGAGACTTAACTGATGATGGAGATGTTAGGAAAAATGCTAAGAATTTATTGAAAAAATTATGGAAGGTTAAGTTAGGAGATATTTCTGTTAAGATTGTAATTGAGGATCCTTCTGGTAATTCTGCTATAATCTCTAATAAAGCTAAGATCGAGAAATTGAAGATAAAGATTTTGAAGGAATAGTTGCTAATCATAAACTCGTGGTCTTTTATCAACATTTGTTATGAGCACAATCCTTTCTTGTTCTTTGATTTTATATAGTGCTCTATAGTCGCCAATCCTATACCTAAATATTTTTTCGTTATTCTCTCGACCCATGAACTTAGCATCACTTGGAACAGGTTCCTGCTTTAATCTTTCAATTCTGTTAAGTATTCTTTCGGCTATATGCCGGTCTAACTTTTTTAAGAAATCTCTGGCCTTGTTTGAATATTCAATTTCATACATTATAATCCAAGCTCTTTTTTTAATTTTTCATGGGATATTGTTCTTCCTTCTTTTAGATCTCTTTCAGCTTCAATGATAGATGTTTTATCATCTTCAGTTAGAATTAAATCTACATCTATATGCTCCTTTAAATAGTCTAGATCAGACTTTATTTCATCTAATCGTTCAAGTATTAGTCTTGTTTCTTTTGTCATAAACTTTATGAAACCCCTATCTTTTTATAGTTTTTGGTTTTAGTTTAGATTTCAATTCCATTTTTTATTGCTTCTGATACTATTGAAATTTGTTTACTTAGTTTCTTAAATTCTTCAGGGGTATAACACAAAAAGTCTACTGGGTAGTTTAAACTCCAGCAATCGTAGAACCCAATAGGCCTATATCTAAATCTTTTACCTTTAAAATTTTTTGACACAACGATTAGATCAATATCGCTCCATTTGTGTGGTTTTCCCGATGCTCTTGAACCAAAAAATATAATTTTGTCTATCCTTATCTTGGTATTTAGATTATACTTGAATTTTTTTAATTGATTTATAATAGCTGTTTTTTTATCCAATTTAATAACCCCTCGGATATTTTAATATCTTCTTCTGATTCTTCTTGAGTGTAACCTTGTGGTAAACCGTTAGGGTATCTTGTTTCTGTATCGACAAATGTTAGTCTTTCGCAATCTTTAAGTAAATCTCTTTCTGCTTGTTCTAGCTATCTTTTAGGTTCTTCTTTCATCTTAAGCGTTAATTCTTTGGGGTTTATATAAATTTTGGAATAGTTTTAAAAGCCTTTAGTTCTTGATAATTAAAATGAAGATTTTGTTTATTCCAACCTATGTGAAATTAGATGTTTTGCCTAGTTTAAAATACGTTAAAGTTAAAGAGAAAAAATTAGGAATAATAACAACTGCTCAGTTTATTAATCAACTAGATATAGTCTGTTCTAATCTGGAAGGGAGTGTTAAAGGCGGGCAGATTTTAGGTTGCAATGTTGAATCAGCTAAAAAAATTTTAAATAAGGTAGATGCTTTTTTGTATATTGGGTTAGGAATGTTTCATCCTTGGGCTTTAACTGTTTTAAATAAGCCTGTTTATGTTTTAAATCCGGAGACTAAAGAATTTAATAAGATAAATGAAAAAGAAGTTGAGAAGTATAGGAAAGAGAGAAAAGGAAAAATTCTAAGGTTTATGCATGCTAAAACCGTTGGTTTATTAGTAAGTGTTAAACCATTACAACAGAATTTGATGAAAGCTTTAATGCTTAAGGATTCTATTTTAGGCAAGAAAGTTTATATATTTGTTTCTGATAATGTAAATGAAAGTCAGTTGGAGAATTTTAGGGGCGTTGATTGCTGGGTGAATACTGCCTGTCCTAGGATTGAAGGCGAGAAGATGTTGAACTATAGCGAAATTCCTAAAGAATATTTAAATAAAAAAATTAGTTATGCTTATTTGGAAGGAAGCGAGTAAATTTAATTTTAAATATTAATCCCGATAGAATTAAGAATGTTAAACTAACTGTAATTCTTTCATTAAAAGTGCTTGTTTTTAAAAGAATTAAAGCCGTTGTTAATAAAAAGTAAATAAAGATTGTTGAATCCCTTTCAAAGAATTTTACGTTTTTGTAGCTTTTATCAAACTTTGAAACTGTTTTAGTTCTACCTCTAATTTTGAAGTTTAATGGATAAAGCCAATTTATTCCTGTGACTGTAAAAGAATCTTGTAATAAATGCAGGAAACAACCTAAAAAAATTCCAAAAGAAAAGAAGAGTATTGAATTTCCGAGATAAACTGAAAATATTAATGTAATAATAAACCAAATTATAGAGATTATTAAGATTCCTAAAAAAGAGTGCCAAAGCCCTCTATGAGAAATGTTTAATTTCCAGAAAAATAGTTTTAAAATCCATGATAGTGGCTTTAAAATAAATCTTGTTAATTTTCCTGAAAACCTTAGAATAAAACAGATAAACTTTCTTAAAATCTTTCTTGATTTTATGTTTAATAAATAACTGTCATTAGCATCAATTGCGTCAGGTAATAAAGAACCAGCAATTAAACCTAAGATTAGAATTAGAAATGATAGATTATAGTTAAGAAATTTTAGAAATGGTGAAATCAATATTAAAGTTATTAATATATGGTATTTGCCTAGCATTTTGACCTCTTAATAAGATAAATTTAAAAACTCTTTATATTTAAAGTATTTTATGCAAAAAGAGAATAATTTGTATAACGAGATATTAGAGTTAGCATCAAGGAAGAGCATATTTTACCCTTCAAATGAGATTTATAATGCTCCTGCGGGATTTTGGAGTTTTGGGCCTATAGGGGAAGCAATAAGGAGAAGAGTGATCGATTTCTGGAGAAAAGAGTTTGTTCAAGGAAATGAAATGCTTGAGATAGACGGAAGCATAACTATGCCTGAAGATGTGTTTAAGGCATCTGGACATTTATCTTCTTTTGTTGATCCTGAGGTTGTTTGTGAAAAGTGCAAATCAAGGTTTAGGGCTGATAAGTTATTGAGCGAGAAATTAAATAAGATAGTTCCTGAGGCTTTAAGCGTTGATGAGTTTAATGCTATGATGAAAAAAAATAATATTAAATGCCCTTCTTGCAAAAGTGATTTAAGTGAAGTTAAGAAGAGCTCTTTAATGGTTCAAAGCAATATACGTGGTGAAAAGAACTTTTATTTAAGACCTGAAGCATGTCAAAGTATTTTTTTAGAGTTTTTAAGAATGTGTAAGACTATGAGAGTTACTTTACCTAAAGGGATAGCTCAAGTTGGAAAGGCATTTAGAAATGAAATTTCACCTAGACAATCGATATTGAGATCTATAGAATTTTCTCAGATGGAAGCTGAGATATTTTTTAATCCTGAAAAGATAAATGATTTTGAAGATTTTAAATCAATTGAGAATTATAAGTTAAGAATATTAAGAGTTGATAAAAAAGATATAGAAGAAATAAGCTGCAAGGATTTAGTTCAGAAAAAAATTATCTCTGGTAAATTACCTTGTTATTTTTTAGCTAAAGAGCAGCAATTATTTGAGAAATTAGGAATACCCAAAGATAAAATGCGGTTTAGGGAATTAACAAAAGAAGACAGGGCGTTTTATTCAAAAGAAAGCTTTGATTTTGAGGTTTTAACTTCTGTTGGATGGCTGGAATTAAGCGCTAATAACAACAGGCAAGATCATGATTTAAAGGGACATTCTAGTGGGAGCAAGCAGGATTTAAGTTTTGTTGATGATAAGAAATTTATTCCTTTTATATTTGAAGTTTCTATAGGTGTTGATAGAAGCTTGTATGCGATATTAGAGTTAGGCTTTATTAAAGAGAAAGAAAGAAATGTTTTAAAATTAAATCCAAGATTAAGCCCTTATGATTGTGCTGTTTTTCCTTTAGTTAATAGAGATGGAATGGATTTAGAAGCTAAAAAAATTGTTAAAATGTTAAGAGACAACACTTATGAAGTTTTTTATGATGATTCTGGTTCTGTAGGGAGAAGATACAGGAGAATGGATGAGGTAGGTGTTAAGATTTGTGTAACTACTGATGGAGAAACTTTAAAAAATAAAACTGTTACTATAAGAGAAAGAGATTCAATGAAACAAGTAAGAATTAAAATAGAAGATTTAAGCTGTGTTTTAAATCAGATTATTTGTTTTAATAAAGAGTTGAAAGAATTTGGGAAATTAATAAATTAAATTTGTATCAATTGTTTTTTTCTTATTTTATATAAGCCTTCAATGAAGTCTGTTCCTGCATAGCCTGCTAATAAAGATAATTTTAAATCTGATGGGAAGAATAAGCCTGCAAATAGACCAATAATTCCGGAGGCTATTAAAGTGAATAAAATTGCTTGAATTTTAAAGCCTTTAATTTTTGGGTCTAGTTTGTATTTTAAGAAGCCAACACAAGCTCTTGCTAGACCCCCAATAAAACCAAATAAAGCTGCTTGTAAGTAAGGTTCCATAAAATTGTTTGGTTTTGAATATTAATAAAGATTTTGATGATGCAGAAGTTTTATAAGTTTCATGATGGGACGGTTTAAGATGGGACGGAATATAGATTCATCTAACTACAGGGTTGCTAATGGGCTTCATAAGATGTTTCTTCAACCGCCATTTATCGCTCATCAGTTTGAGAAGAAAGAGTTTGAAACTGTTTTAGTTGATGGCAAACTCTGTGACCGTATGAATTTTGTGATTGCTTTTGCAAGACCTGTTGCTAGTCGTGTTATTGATGATGCAACTTTCGGAGAAGGTGTTAAGGTGCTTGCTTTAAGAGACGGTGCTGGTGAGTGGACTGAATATTTTGAAGAAGAGGAAGAATTACTGAAGGATACTTATGAGAATTACTGGGCTGTTAACAGTAGAATTTCTGAATTAATTAGGGGGATATCTATTGGAAAATTAGAAAATCTTGTTTTTGATAGGGTTGATGATATAGAATATGTTCCTTTTAAAACTAAACCTTTATTTTTTCTTGTTGAGGGTTATGAAACTATAGTTGGAAAAATCTCTTTGAGAGCTTATGGTCATGCTATTATTGGAAGAGATTAATCTTATAAACAGGTTTCCTTTTTGGTTTCTTTGTGGGCCGGTAATTCAGCCCGGTAGAATGCTCGGCTGGCAGTCGAGATGCCTCGGGTTCAAAAGAGTTTTTTCTTTAGGAAAGAAAAACCTCGTAAAAAGAAAGAACATTGAAAGTCCCGACCGGTCCAAACTTTTCATTACAAAAGAAAACTTCGATAAAAAGAAAAAAAGTCAGATACCTGTAATTACTCATTCATAAGGCTTTTAACTTGGATTTAAAAGTGTTTGTTGATGAAGTATTTAGATAATTGGAGAAATAAAAATTATTTTGGAACTTATATCTTTTCAAGTTTAACTTTAGTTTATCTTTCAGCTACTTTTATTATTGGTTGTGACTTATATCGTAATGAAGGACAAAGACCTATTCCTGTTAAATCAATCCCAATAAGGGGAAGAAATGATAAATCTTTACCGATAAGAAGATTGGAACCTAAGACAATAGAACAACTGCCAGCACCAATTGAAAAACCTAAACAGCCAGAGAATAAGCCTGTTCCACAAAGACCTGTTCCAAGAGATGAACCCCTAGAAGAAGATGCTGTAGAACCTGCTTTTGCAAGGAATGATTCCAGGCTTGAGTATAGGCTTGGATAGAAAATTATTTAAGTTAGTTTAATTTGAATTTTTTATATGGAAAATTGTATTTTTTGTAAAATCGTAAAGGGAGAGATTCCTACTGAAAAAATTTATGAAGATAAAGATATTTTGGCTTTTTTAGATATAAATCCTGTTAATTATGGGCATACTTTAGTAATACCTAAAGAACATTCTAAAATGATGGTAGACACTTCTGATGAGATTTTAAGTAAGGTTTTTTTGAAGTCAAAAGAGTTAATGAAAGTAATCAAAGAGGTTATGAAATCAGATTATGTAGCCTTAGCTGTTGTTGGTGTAGATGTGCCTCATTTTCATGTTCATTTAGTGCCTAGATATTTTAATGATGGAATGGCAGCTTTTTGGCCAACTAAAAAATATAAAAATAGTGAAATAAAAGAAATAGCTGAGAAGCTAAGGGGTGTTCTGAATTAACTTAGCTTATAATGTGCAAGCATATCCCCATCTTTGTATGTTGCCAAGGTCTCAAGTTTCCCACTAACATTTCTTAATAAATCTATTTTAACTGCTTGCTCTACTTTTCTGAAATCTCTCTCAATTAAATGTTTTGGTCTTTCAAAATTTCCAAGCTTTATGTCTTTTTCTTCAACTTCTTCACCTTTTAAAATGTAAGCTATTATTAAACAACCGTTATTTATTGGCGGCAGACCATTAAATATAACTGTATCAATGCCCTCTTCTGTTTGGACATTTATTTCTAATCTGGATACTTGTCCGCCTTCATAAACAGGAGATACTCCACCGAATCTTACTTCTGATTTGGGTGTAAAGCTTGTAGAATGTGTTACGCCTGTAGCATATAAAACATTACATAAGACAGGGATTAATAATTCTGATGGTTTTTTGGCTTTTGCACGCAGTTCTCGGTTAAATGTATTATATCCTTGTTCTAGTCCATCTCCACCCATCTTACCTGTTGAAATTCCTTTTTCAAATCCCACTAAATTTCCTTTTTCTTTTGAGGTAGGTTCAGTCATTGAATAAGTTTAGTTTAGCGATTTTAAAGCATTTATATGGCGAAAAGTATATTTTAAAGAGAACATAATGATTTTTAAATGCTTTTAATTTAAATATTTGTAAGTCTCGGTAGCTCAGCCTGGCTAGAGCACGGGTTTCATAAGCCCGGGGTCGAGAGTTCAAAAGAGCTTTTCTTTGGGAAAGAAAACTTCGAAAAAGAAAGGCGTTGAAAGTCTCTCCCGAGACATTTTTAAAAAAACAAAATAAACTTACTTTCTTTTAATAGTTATTTCTAAAGTGGAAACACGAACGTTTCTGCCTTCCTGATTTTTGAACTCTTCACTATTTATTTTTATGTCCTTTACTTCTGTTTGCCCTTCTAGGAATCTTTTTGTTGATACTTCAGCTACATCTATTGCACGACTCATGAATTTTCCCCTTGATTTTATTATTACTTCGCTTGCATTTTGGGTGGTAAACTGCATAACCACTCCTGTGATATAATTCATGAATGGTTTTCCGCCAATAAATACTACATTATCTGCTTTATTTTCTTTGGATACTTCTGTCATTTAGTATCTCCTGTCTTGATCTTCCTTTCTTCTTCTAGGCCTTCTTCTTGTATCTAGGCTTTCTGTCTTGATTTTTGGCTTTCTTTCAGGCAGTTCTCCTCTTAATATTTTTTCTTCTATAATCTGCATTTTCTTAAGCCTTACTAAATAGCCTGCAACAATATTCCTTATTTTTTTTGAAGGAACATCTGCTAGCTCTCTTAAGATCTTTTTATTTTCAATGAATGTAGTTGTTAATTTATCACTATGAAGCTTTAATACACTATTTGCTGATCTTTTGATTTTTGCTGTTTTTATTCTACCCATTCTTTTATGCCGTTTCAAAACATATTTAAAGCTTTCTGCCTTTTTAAATAGATGAAAAAGCTGGTGTTTGTTTTATTATCATTAATATTAATAAGCTGGAACTGGAATACACATCAAGGCTTTATTAAGGATAGCTTTAATGAGCTACCTGATGAGTTAAAAGAAAAATTATCTTTACCCTTAATGCAGGATGGGGCTATAATTCCTGACAGGGATTTTCAGGATTTTAGGAATCATTCTTATCCAAGATCAATAACAGCTGTTAATTATTGGCTTAATGTTTCTTTAGATTATTACACTAAAGGTGAGTTTGATAAGGCTTCTGTTGGATTAGGGATAACTTCTCATTATATTTCTGATTCTTTAAGCGCTCCGCATTCTGTTAGCAATGAAGATTATGATGACCATAAGTTATATGAGGATCAGGCTAAAAATAGTTTTAATATAAAGTGCAAAGAGATTACTATTGAGAGAGAAATTATAGAACTCGTTGAATATAAAAAAAATGAGTGGAATGTTTGGCTTGATAATAAGGATGCAAGCATACCTAAAAAGTCCTCAGAAGAGGCTGCTAATCTGGTTTATGATTCAATTTTAAATTTTTTTAATGTTAAATGCGCTGAAAAAGAGACGGATTATACATTAGTTTTGATTCTTATTGTGTTAATTGTTATAGCTTTAATATTCATTTATTGTAAATATTTCTAAATAATATTAATTTATTTTGTTGAAGGTATTTTTCTGCTTTTTTTGTTAATTTTCCACCTGTAAGGAATAACACAGGCGTCTTTCTTTCATTACTTAGATTCAGAGCTAAACCTAAATCTGACTCATTAATTGATGATTTTTTTCTTGCTTTTATGTAAATATTCACTTTTCCTAAATTTGTCTGCATTGAAGATTCAAATTCAAAGTCTGAATTTTTTCTTATTATTTTTTTGTTATTTGTTTCAAGATTATTATTTGTTAAGTAATTTATAACGTCGTTTTCAAATTCTGAAGATTTAATTTTCTTTGTTTGAATGGTAATTGTAGTTTGAACTTCTTTTTGTTCTTGAACTATCTGCTCTTGCTTTTTTATTAATGCTTTGTCTATAATCTGAACAGCTTCATTTTCTGGAAAAAGATACCAACGCCAAAATATTTCTTCGTTGTTATTAATTCTTATAGGAAATGCAAAATCTGAAATTTCTCTTAAGGCTACTCTTTGCCATGGATCTATTAAACTATCTCTTAAGATTTTATTTTCCTGAAGGATTAGTGCAATTTGTCTCGGCCTTTGAGGGAGATAACTAAGGAAATTTGATAATTTTTCTTCTTGACCCGATGCAAAATATAAGGGGGAAGTGCCAATTTTAAGAAATTTTGTAACATTTAATTTCTTGTTTGAGACTAATTCTGATAAATACGCTGAAGACATCATAATTTCTATTTTAAAATTCCTTGCTACTTGAACAGGAATTAACGGGCCGTTATCTAACACAAACTGATAAACTGCATCTCTTAACTGATTTTGGTTATTCATTAAACATCAAGAGACAAATGGTTTTTTAAGGTTTATTGCACTTGAGTTAAGGCCGTTTCCAGGCAATTTCATAGTATTATCTTCCTTTATAACCAAACTTCTTATCATACTCTGGGTGATCTATTATATCCAAAATAAAAGCTATTATTTCAATTTCTTCATTATTTGTTAAAGCATAGAGCATTCTCCAGAAGACGGGTAATTCGACTCTAAATAGGTTAGTTATGTTGTAATTGATCTTGTATTCTTCAGGGATTAAATTTTTTGCTATTGGGTTTCCGTAGTGTATGTTTGCTTTTATTAATTCTATTTTGTTATTTATTGCCTTTAAAATCATTCTTGCTTGTTTTGAGTTTACAGCTTCTTCATTAAGATGCTTATACACTTCTTCTGCTTCTTTTGAAAGTATAATACGAACTGATTTCATAACTCTATACCTTCAAGAATCGCTTTTTTAAGATTAGGATTTGTGTTATGAATCCATGTTATTCCTTTTAATGTCACGGCAATTTTGTTGCTTTTTTCTAAATATTCAAGAATCAACATTAGGGTATTATGATTTACTTTTCTTGGTAGTTTTCTTTTAAGTTCTGCTACTGAAATAATACTTTCTTTTATGCTTTTTAGAGTGTTTTCTACCATAATTACTGTGTTCAAGGTTGCCCAATGAACCTCTTTTCTTCTAGGTTTTGAGTGTAGCATTTTAGTATTTTTTAGTTATTTACTTGTAACTATTAGATATTAACTAATATTTAAATATTTTGTATTTTAATTGACTTAGAATCTATTTTAAGGTCGTTTCCAGGCAATTTCATAATAAGTGCATGAGCCTTCTTCATCTACTATTGCCATTAAAAGTCTTTTTCTTGTTGAGTGAGCTACACGATTTTTAGCTGCGAATTCATACCATGTTAATGTTTCGGCTTCATGGACAGGATAAACAATCCATTTAGCGTGATCTTCGCCAGGTTTAATTCCTCTATCATAAACACGAAAGTCTGCACCAAATTTCAAGGCTGTTTTAACTATATAACCCCTGTTTCTTAGGTCTGAATAAGTGCAGTAACGAACCCAGAATTTTGGCTCTACTTTTCTTGCTTTTCTTACAAATTCATCAAAATTTAATTCTTTCTTTCCATCTTTAACTACCATCTTATTACGTTCAATTAAATGCAATGCTTCTACTAGAGCATATTGGATTTTACCTTTTAGAGGCTCTCCATATCTTCCTTGATCATAGAATAAGCGAGAAACTGGAGAATCTTGAGCCATTACTCTTTCTCCACCAAATTCACCTATGATTTTTTCTTCTGTTTCAGGCAATTTTTCAATTACTTCTGAGACTGTGATTTTTGCTTTTTCTTCTTTCTTAACCATATAGTTTACAAACAAAAACTATTTAAAAAGGTTTAGCTTTGATTGGACTATGATTAAATTAACATTTTTAGGGACGTCTGCACAGATTCCTACAGTAACAAGGAACCATTCTGCTTTTTTATTTAGCTATAGCTCTGGAAAAAGCAATGAAAATATTCTTGTTGATTGCGGGGAAAACACACAAAGGCAGATGAGAATAGCAAAGATTTCACCTAATTGCTTAACTAAAATTTTTATAACTCACTGGCATGGAGATCATACTTTAGGATTGCCTGGATTAATACAGACCTTAAACGCACATGATTACAAAAAAGTATTGGACATTTACGGTCCAAAAGGTTTTAAAAAGTATTTTGATTTAATGTTGAAGGCATTCTTATTAGAGGGAAAAATAAACTTTAGGATACATGAAATAGAGAAAGGGGGTGTTATTTTTGGAAACAGCGATTTTATGGTAGAAGGAATGTTTATGGAACATACTGCACCTTGTTTGGGGTATAGTTTTATTGAGAAAGAGAGAAGAAGAATTAATCTAGGTTACTTAAAGAAAATAGGATTAAAACCCGGACCAATATTAAAAAAATTGCAGGAAGGTAAAAATATTAAGTTTAATGGCAAAACTGTAAGTGTAAAAGATGCTACTTATTTAGTAGATGGCAAAAAAATAGCTATTATTTTAGATACTAAAATGAACAAAAATATTGAAAAGATGTCTAAAAATGCAGATTTGTTAGTAATTGAAAGCACATTTTCTGAAGAATTAAAAGAAAAGGCTAAGGAGTATAAGCATTTAACTTCTATAGAGGCAGCTAGCTTAGCAAAAAAATCTAAAGTTAAAAAATTAATCTTAACACATATTTCCCAGAGATATGAAGATGATTTAAATCAGCTGTTAAAAGAAGCTAAAAAATTGTTTAAGAACAGCGAGATAGCAAAAGATTTTATGACTGTGGAGATTTAAGCTCTTTGAATTTTAGCATTACATAGGTATTATTCCAGGAGATTATGATAATTGTAAATATTAAGTTTAGTATTGGAGATGTAGCTGGAATAAAGCTTAATAGTTTTGTAAGAATCACAAGAATTATACTTAAAACTATTGCAGTGACTACTAAACCTAAGACTGTTTTTAAAACTTCCAGTTTATTTCTCTTAAATAAATTATAACTATAGGTTACTGCTTTTTTTCCTTTAAAATTCTTTAAGAACAATGAAGGGTAGGTATTCAAGGTGAATAAACCAATTAAAACCAAGACAATTGAAAAGATAATAGTAAAGATATAACCGTTTATTACAAGTGATTTTGAGCTTGTTATTGAATCCATACCCAGGATAAATGCTGATGAAACAAGAAGAAGTGTTAGTATTGATAGAACAACTGCATATATTAAGAAGATAATAACTCTTAAAAGCAACAAGTCTTTGAAATTTTTTAAGCCTAGCTGAAGATCTTTTTTTATGTTTATTAGCTTATTTGAAATTGCTTGTTTTATGTAACCTAGCCTAATAGAGGTTGCAAGAGTTGTTAAAATGAAGTCCAAAATAAAGAACATTAGAAATATAGGGAATACTTCTTTGATTATCCCTGTTAGTTTTGCTGCGTCTATTGTATTTCCTGTTAACTGAATATCTGTTAAACCTGATGCGTAAAGGGTAATTAAAAGCAATAAATAGATTATGATAAAATGAATTAAAGTGGGAAGGAATATACCTTTATTCTTAAACAACATTGACCAGCTTTTTTTGTAAGTTTCACACATGGAATTGGTTAATAAATTGTGTTTTTAAAGATTGTGATTGTAAAATTTAAAAAAAAATAAATTAAAAAAGAAAATAATTAAAAATTATCTTCTTCTTTTCTTTGAAGCTTTCTTCTTTGAAGCTTTTCTTTTTTTTGCCATTTTTCACCTCTTCTTTTTTCCTAAATTATGATTAGGCTTCTATTTTGTAAGTAAAACTGGTTTAAATAGGTTTCTATTTTTATTTTTTGTTAGTTGTCACTCTAAAATTGTTTCAAAAAAATATTCTGAAAATTATTAAACAATAAATTTTTTGTATCTTCAAATGTTAAATTTTTTATTTCTGAAATTTTTTCAACAGAAAATTTTACAAATGCAGGTTCATTTCTTGTTTTTGGTGGTGGAGCTAAGTAGGGTGAATCTGTTTCTGTCAGTAAATTAGTTATTGAAACTAATTGAACAACACCTTGAAAGTGCAGGCTTCTAAGGATTATTGGTGGAATGCTCAGATACCACTTATTTTCTTCTATTTTTTTTACTAATTTAAAATTTCCGTTGAAACAATGGAAAACAACACGCTTTAAGCTGCTTGATTCAAGCATTTGGATACATTCTTCCTCTGCTTTCCTTGAGTGAACTATTAATGGTTTTTTTATTTCTTCTGCTAACTGGATTATTTTTTGGAATATTTCTTTTTGTTTCTTTTCTGTTTCTCTTCCTTCGTTGAAATCCAATCCAACTTCACCTATTGCGATTATTTTATCTTTATTTTGTCTTATGAAATTGATATTTTCTTCTATTTGTTCATCTGTTAGTTTAACTGCATCTGTTGGGTAAAGGCCTAAAGAAGGCTTAATAATATTAAATTTTGATGATAAGTTTAATACTTTTTTGTTTGATTCTAAATCAAGACCAGCTTCTATTATATAAGATAAACCTGCTTTTTTTGCTCGATCTATTACTTCTTCTAAGTCTTCCTTAAACTGTTCTGAATGTAAATGGGCGTGAACGTCGAATAACATAGAACGATAGGTTTAATAAGTTATATAAAAGTTACTTTTTTTGAGCTGTTAAAAAGTGGGCACAAGCCAAAAAGCGGAAAGTTTATAATCGAGAAATACTATATCCCCTATAGGGAAAAAAATGAACAAAAGAGGAACAATACAAAAGACTCTAGGGATGGGTATCCTTCTGGGTATAATCGGTTTTATAATTATGGCTTTTGGTTCAGCAACAGATAATCCTTGGTTAATGAGGGGGGGCATAGTTGCGATAACATTTGCAACTTGGTTAATAACATGGGAATAGACATAATAAAACTCATAATAGCTGGAATCTTATTTGGAAGTTTGTTTTTAGTTAAACAAAAATACAGATGGATAATTGGATTAATATTAATAGCTTATTTAATAATGATTGGGGCAAAAATAATTTAGATTTTTAGCAGATTTCCTGACGTTTAACAGCTTACTTTTTTTGAGCAGAGATAATAGCGTTTGCAATATCTTCTTCTCTCCAGCCTGATTTCCTTAAGGATTCTTTTATTCTTTCTATTGGGAAACCTTTTGAGATACTTGTTTTTACATAATCAACTGCCTGCTGTAATCTTGCGTTAATCTCTATTTGTTTTTCTTGTTCAAATAAAGAGCCTGTTTTCAATTGAGAGGTTTGTTGAGTGTTTTCTGTTTGAGAAGTTGTAACTGATTTTGCAAGATCTTCATTCGGTGTTTTAAAAACTGATTCAAGCTTAGCTGATGGCTTGCTTTGTGATGTTTGCTGGAACGAATTAAACTCTCTTTCTCGACCTAAGATAAAATATACTAATGGGCCTATAATAACAAATAAAAATTGAAATAGTATCCAGTTAAACTTTGTTAATCCTGATTTTTGGCTTCTCAAGACGCTGATCAAACCAATTATAAAAAGAATCAGATGCAATGCTGCAATTGAAATTATTACGATTAAACCTGTTTTAAAATCTGAAATTAGTGAAGAATCTATGATTGCCATAAAATAATGTGTGAAATATAGATATAAATGTTTTTGTATTCACAGGGGAATGATTAAGCCAGCAGGGAAAGTATTGGTTTTATGATAAAAAGAAGCAGCTTATATATCCATGGTAACAGATTTATTACTATAAGGGCTAAGAGAACAAATGAAACTGTGTTTGTTACTTTTTTTATTTTATCCTCTTTTTTTATGAAATAAGAGACTGCTGTGGAGAACATTCTACCGCCGTCTACAGGACCTAAAGGTAATAGATTAAAGAGGCCTACACCTAAATTGGCTATAAACAACCAAACTGTTAATAACCATAACCAGACAAGGGCTCTTCCTTTTGAATCATAAACTCCCTTAACAAACAAACCTATTGTTCCTATTTTTGGATCGTCGCTTGATGGCATGACTTTTATTTTTACTGATCTTATTGCTTGAGTTGCGGCATCTTTAATATCCAAGGTTATTTCGTCATTTACTTTATTTTTTATTTCCTCGAAAAAGACACTGAATTTTTCATTTATTATGTTGACATTATTAACACCTAAGATAATATCGCCTTTTTGTATGTCTGCTGTTGAAAAATTTTCCTTAAAGCCCATAACTTTTAGACCTTGGATATGGGCTTTTTCATCTACAAATGGAGTAACTACAAATGTTAATAGGAGCAAAACTATGAAGGCCAATACAATATTTGAGAATGGGCCTGCTGCAAACATTTCCATCTGCTGCCTTCTTGGTTTTTTTATAACTTCTTTTTCTTCAGGCTCTACAAATGCGGCTAAGATTGGACCTAAAAATGCGAAACCAGAGCTTTTTACTTTAATGTTATATAATCTTGCGATTACACCATGGGAAAATTCGTGGATGACTGCTAGGATTAAAATTGCAATGATCCAATGCCAAAATGATAATGGGGGAGCACCTGGGATTGAGACCCCAGGCAATACAGGTGCTAAAGGCGGTTCTGTGCCTGGAACCAATAAAAATTTTATAGTATATCTTATGATAAAATAAGTGATGTAAGACATTCCTGCAAAGCCAACAACAACACCTGTGAAAGAGAATATTTTTAAAATTCTTGGTATTTTTTTGCTCAGATAATCCATTAATCTTAATCCTAACTTTGTCCTATACATAACAAATATTTTTCCCTGGACTTCAAATTTATTCCTGTATTTGAGAAATAGGATTACTATAATCGCATAAAATATTATAGCAAATAATACATCGTAGTTTACCAAGTTCACCTCTTTATTTTTTTCTTACTGGCCTAAATCTTCTTTTTCCACATTTCTTACAAGGTATTAAGCCTTTCATTATCTTTGTCGGAATACCTCTAATCTTTGTTTTACAATTTCTGCAAACAAAAACATTACTAAACAGCCTTTTTGTTGTTTCTGGAAATTTTACCATTTTATTTTACCTGTTTTATTACTTTTCTACCCATCATTATCCAATATATAACCTGAACGTTTTCTTTTATCTGGTCTTTTAGTTCTTCAGGCACTTCTATGTCAAATGTTTCAAATGTTTCCAAGTCCATTACATTTGCTTTGTTTTCAATTACAGCTAAAATTTGGGCGCTTTTCTTTTCTATTAATGGAACATTGATTTTTTCATGACCTGGGGCTACAAACACTCTTTTTTTGTCGTCTATTAAACCTACACAAGTAACACGGCATTTTGCATGACCATGCTTGCCTGGCTTTGATGTTTCTATGTTCGTTATTGTGCATGGATGGCCTTCCCATTCTATAGTCATACCTTTTTTTAAACTTCCTGCATCTGTTTGCTTGTAATCTGCCATAATGTAATTGAGCAAAGAACTATTTATAAGTGTTTTTGTTGTTAAATTTTTTGGTTTTTCAGCCCAATTTATAAGAGGTGTAAGAAAAATAAAAGCTCTAATTTAGAAATTGTTAAACATGCTGCAGACTAAGTTAAATCGCCATGTTCGTGACTTTCTCCACCACAACCATCTGATAAATCCCAGAGTTCTGCAATCTGATCTGCATTGAAATTATTATTTACAATTAGGAATTTTGCTACGCCTTCATAGACATACCATCTCCAGCATTGACAGCAGCAAGGACCTCCTTCTTCTGATTTTTTCATTGCTTCATTGTAAATCTCTTGTTGGTCTTTTATTAATTTAATATTCTGTTGATAATTTAATAGTTCTTTTGCTAATTTAATTTCTATATCATACGGGTCTTTTGGTATTTGTGAGATACTTGAATATTTTTTTAGGCCTTCAATTTGTTCTTTATAGCGGTGTGAATTCATCGGGCCACAGCATGAACCTTGAATTCTTTCTTCATCTTTAAATTCTAAAATCGTTTCTGGACCAAAGCAAGCAGCATTTCCTTCTGTGGATAACTTAATGAATTTTAATTCTATATTATCAATTAAAGGCATTTGAATTTTTTCTTCTATTATCTGTTTTTGAGTGAAAAAATAAATGTTTAAAACAAGGATAAGTGCTATTGCAATAAATATGATCTTTTTGTTTAATATTTCTTTTAGTTTCATTAACTTTTACAGACATTGTAATGGTTTATAAAGATTTCTTATTTTTTCTTTTTAACTACTACTGGCTTAACTTTAACTTTCTTTAATCTTTCTATTTCTTTTAATTGAGAATTGAAGTTTTTTTCTATGTTCGAATATTTTGTTTCAAGCTCTTTTACTCTTTCTAGGACAGTTACACGAACTCTTTTGATTTCTTCTATTTCCGGAGGTAATTTTTCCAAAGGTTTTATTTTTTCTGTTAATTCTATTAGTCTTTCTTTTATTGAAGCTGAGTCTTTTTCTAAGATTTGAATGCTTTTTAATTTTGCATTTATTTCGCTTATTTGAGTGAAGGTGTTGTTTATTTCTTTCTGGAAGTCTATTTTTGTTATGTTCTCAACCTTATTAGCAAGACTTTTGTTTATTTCTGATAAGTCCTTAAGAGCCCTTTCTATGTAGTTTGTTTTGAGGTTTAGATCAAATATGCCTTTACTTAGGTTTGCAATACCTAACCATAATTGGATTAACTTTACATCTTTTTCATTTAAGTAAACTGCCTTAAATCTTGAAACTTCTTTTATCTGGGCTTCAAGATGCGTTTTTATATCTGCGCTTAATTTGTTTCTCCACAATTCCATACAGCGTTAAAGCCTAAAATCTTTTATAAGCTTTTCCATTTTATAGTAGTTACATTACAAAATATAGGTAGATTTTTAAATAATAAGTATAGAAAATTTTCATGGCTAATATAAAGAAAGGAGATTTTATTGAATTGGATTATGTAGGGAAATTAACTAATGGGCAAGTATTTGACTTAACAAATAAAGAAGATGCTAAAAAATTTAATCTCTTTGATGAAAAAGCAGAGTATAAACCAAGAATAATATGCATTGGAGAAAATGAGATATTAAAGCCAATAGATGACTTTTTAGTTGGAAAAGAATTAGGCAAAGATTATACTTTAGAGATTAAAAAAGAAGATACAAAATGGAGGAGAGACCCTGGTTTAGTTAAGGTGATGAATTCAAATTCCTTGAGAGATCAAAACATAAAACCTTATCCTGGAATGAGCCTTGTTATTGATGATATTGTAGCTAGAGTTGTAAGTGTTTCTGGTGGGAGAATAGTCTTAGATTTTAATCATCCTTTAGCTGAAAGAGATGTTGTTTATGAACTAAAACCTATAAAACTTGTTAGTGATTCTAAGGAGAAAATAAAGGCAATAATGTTCAATCATTTTTCTTATCATAGTGAGATTGAATTTGATAAAGGAAAAGTTAGTTTGTTTAATATACCTAAAGAATTTCAAGGAAAGATAACTGAAAGATTAAAAGAACTTATTAAAGATGTTAAAACTGTGGAATTTAAAGAGAAGAAATAATTGTTCTGGGGTATATAAAAGCTTAAAAACTATTAATCCATTGGGTAAATTATGAAACGTAAATACATTAAATACACTGTTGATGATTTAATATTCGATTTCCCTAAATTAATTAATTATCATAAAAATGTAGCTGTTGTTGGTTTAGGGGCTTTACATGAACGATATAAACCAACTGTTTCAGGAGTAATGACTGATATGGTTTCTCTAGATGTGATTAATCCCGAAGGAAAATATGGATCAAAGAGGAAAGTTTTTGCTTTAGAAGGTAAGCTTTTTTGGACTAGGTTTGAACAAAGTTCGGTAAGAGAAGCTGAAATTAGAATGGAATCAAAGAATGGGGATACCGCTCATTTGATGAGTTTATTTGTTGCTTATGTTAACGCACAATCTTGGGGGAATTTAAGAAAAATGATTAATAGAACTTCTGGAAAAAAGATTGTTTAACTCATTATGTTTGCAGGTATACTTCTCAACGCAACTATTATAGCATAATTAAGCTTAAATATGGGTGTGTTCTTATTGCAGAATAGATACTTTTGAAAAAAGAGGATAAAATGGATCAATTTTCAGGGCAACAACAAAAAACTGAGAACAAAAATGCTTATTTGAAGCAGAGCACTAATTATTCTAATCCTTTAGACGCTGAACTTGAGCAATTATTAGCTAAACAAAGGGCAAAGATAAAGGTTATTGGTTGTGGGGGTGGGGGGAATAATACCATAAACAGAATGAGTGATGTAGGAATTACTGGGGTTGAGACTATTGCAGTAAATACAGATGCCCAGGACTTATTATATACAAATGCAAATACAAAAATATTAATTGGAAAAGAATTAACTAAAGGTTTAGGTGCTGGGGGTGTTCCGCAAGTAGGTTATGATGCAGCAAGGGAATCTGAGCATGAGATAAAATCCAAAATGCAAGGGGCTGATATGATATTTATAACCTGTGGTTTGGGTGGAGGGACAGGAACAGGAAGTGTTAGTGTAGTGGCTGAAACTGCAAAAAAATTAGGTTGTTTAACTGTTGGAATTGTTACATTGCCTTTTCAAATGGAAGGCCATAGAAGATATGAAAATGCTTTGTGGGGCTTAGAGAAATTAGAGAGTTCTGTTGATACTTTAATTGTTATACCAAATGATAAATTATTGGAATTAGCACCGGATTTACCGTTACATACTGCATTTAAAATTGCTGATGAAATATTGACAAATGCTGTTAAAGGGATTGCTGAATTAGTTACAAGATCTGGTTTAGTTAATTTAGACTTTGCTGATATAAAAACAGTTATGAGCGACGGAGGAGTTTCAATGATTGGTGTTGGAGAGGCTGATTCTGAAGATAGAGCTGTTGCTGCTGTTGATAGGGCTATAAGCAATCCTTTATTAGATGTAGATATATCTGGAGCTACTGGGGCTTTGATTAATGTTTCTGGAGGAACTGATATGACTTTGCATGAGGCAAGACAAGTTGTTGAAAGAGTTTCTGAAAAATTAAGTGAAGATTCAAAAATAATCTGGGGAGCACAGATTTCTGAAGATTTGGAAGGAACAATAAGAGTGTTATTAATTGTAACAGGTGTTAATTCGCCACAAATATTTGGTCCTAAGAGAAGAATGTCCCAGAAAGAAACTGAAGAGATAGGCGGGGAATTAGGGATTGAATTTATAGATTAAAATGAAAGAAAGAGATGAAAAGAAGGAATTTGCATGGCTTTTACTTGTTCGTTATTCTGGGGGGGTAGTTTAAATAATCCCTATAATGTTGATAAAGAAATGGTTTTACTTGATAGAGAACCTATTGCTCGAGATTTAACAAGATTTGATCCGGAATATACTTTTAGAAAATGTAATCATTCTGATAATCTTCGTTCGAACGCTGTTGGGTATTGTGGGTGGAAGAAGTTTCAGATAAAGCGAGGTGATGCTAGGAAAAAACACCATAGTTCAGACCCTTGTTATCGTGCTGAAGTAAGTAGATATGACTTAAATAGTTTAGAGGATAGATTTATAGATTTGGAAGGGCAAAAATTTGCTGTCTGGAGATCTAAAATACCTGTGCCTGTTTTTGGATCTTTGGATGAATATTTTGAAAAGAATAAACCAGAAAGATAATCAGATACTAATTAAAATTAACTTTATTATATCTTTCTTAGTGAATAAATATTTATATAGTTGTTTTTTATTCTTAGATTTGAGGGGTGAAAAAAGAGGTGATTTTTTTTGATTGTTAAATGTGAATCTTGTGGATTAAAATTCAGTGTTTCTGGTAATTTTGATTTAAGTGAGTATTATTGTGAGAAATGCAGAAGTGAATAGGAAGATTTAAATAGTTTTTTAATAGGGGAATTGTATGGAAACATTTACTGCAATACTAAGTATGGAAGAAGATATTTATATAGCTAAATGCGCAGAAGTTGGGACTATTAGTCAAGGTAAAACTATAGAAGAGGCCATAGAAAATCTAAAAGAGGCTACAGAATTGTATTTAGAAGAATTCCCATTGAAAAAAAGAATACATCCTCTCTTAACTACTTTTGAGGTGTCTGGGGTTGGGGCGGCTTAGAAAGATTTCTGGAATGGAATGTGTTAAGATATTATGTAATAAATTTGGATTTCAAATTGTTAGACAGAGAGGCAGTCATATAATCCTAAAGAAAGAGACAAGTGAAGGTAAGACTGGAACTGTAGTGCCAAACCACGAGGAATTAAAAATTGGAACCCTAAAAGGTGTTTTGGAACTAGCAAAAATAAAAGAGGAAGATTTTGAAAAGTTTTTGTGAAAGATTCACGAAAGAAAAGGCTTTTAAGTTTTGTTTTTAAGCTCTAATCTATGGAAGAATTATCAAGAGGAGCAGAAGCTATTTTATATTTAAATAAAGATAAAGTAGTAAAAAAAAGGATTTCTAAGGGTTATAGAATAAAAGAAATTGATAACTTGTTAAGAAAATTAAGAACTAGAAGTGAAGGTAAGATTTTAGGAAAGGTTAATATTGACAAGCCAAAAATTTATAGTGTAGATGAAAAAAATATGGAGATAGAAATGGATTTTATTGATGGAAATGTATTAAGAGACATCTTGAATGATATGGAAAAATCTGAGCAGATTAATGTTTGCTTGTTAATTGGAGAAAATATAGGTAAGATGCATTCCCAAGATATTGTTCATGGGGATTTGACAACTTCTAATTTTATTCATAAGGATGGAAAAGCTTATTTTATAGATTTTGGTTTAAGCTTTTTTAGCAAAAAAGTCGAGGATAAGGCTGTTGATTTAAGATTATTGAAACAAGGATTAGATGCTAAGCATTATCATTGCAGTAGAGAATGTTTTGATGCTATATTAGAAGGATATAAAAAAGGAAATAAAGATTTTAAATCTGTTCTTGAAAGATTAAATAAAGTAGAGTTAAGGGGAAGACATAAGAGAAAGATATAATATACAATATTTAGTGTGTTATTGCTAGTAAGATACAATAATTAAAAATTAAAATCAAAACTTTTTTAAATAGAAGCGTGTATATATAATTAAGAAAAGAGGTTAAAATGAAACTAAATTGTCCGCATTGCACAAAAGAGATTGAGTTGATGATTAAGAATGGAATTAGTAATGGCTTAAATTCACAGATAAATCAAAATACAACACCACAAGCTTCTAATCCTACTACAATTCAACGAACACCTATAATGTCAAGAGGGGCACCTATACAAAGCCATGGAACTACTTATTATAGGGATAATGATACTGGACAGGTATTTATTAGACCTTTACAAAGTAATATTCAACAAGATACTAATGTTGTTCAACCTAGTTCAATACAACAAAATGTTAATCCTGTTCAAACACAACAATCTCAGTTGAATTTGAATGGTTCGGTGACTGGTAATGGTGTGGGCATACATGAAAATGTTAAGGTTAATGTTGCAAATAACCCAAGTAATGTAGACCAGGAAAGCGTAAGAAATGTTGCTTTTGGGACACCTAAACCAGGTAATGTTGCTAATGACCAAAAACATAAAGAGGCTGAGAATATATTAAGCAGATTAGCTAGTTCTGATGGTAAATGAACTTTAATGTAAAGTTTTTTAAATAGAATTCTTTAAGGTATTGTTAATAGCCCCGTCGTCTAGCGGCCCAGGATAGAGCCCTTTGAAAGTAAGGACATACGGTTCTTATAAATTCCATTTTTGGAACAAAGGAAGAAAGGCTTTGACGGAAGTTCGAACAAGCTTTCTTTTAAAAAAGAAACCTTGAGGAAAGAAAAAGGAAAGTTACGAAAGTCTTCCCGGGGCTAAATATTTATATAACTCTTTTTGATTACACCGGGATGGATAAATTAAGATTTGGAACAGCAGGAATTCCTATTTGCACTAATGGAGACACTTTAAAAGGGATTGAAACTGTAAGGAAATTAAAATTAGAGTCTATGGAACTGGAGTTTGTGAGATCAATTAATATTGCAAAAGAGAAAGCATCATTTGTTAAAGAAGCAGCAAAGAAAAATGATGTTGTATTAACTTGTCATTGTCCTTATTTCATTAATTTAAATTCTGATGATAAGAAGAAATATTATGCAAGTATTGGCTATATAAAAAATTCTGCTATTATAACTTCTTTATGCGGTGGTTTTTCAGTTTGTTTTCATGCTGGTTATTACCAAAAGCAAGATCCATTAAAGGTTTATGAAAAGATTAAGGAAGGGATTAAAACTATTGTTAAAGAGTTAAAGGAACATAGTGATAAAATCTGGATAAGACCTGAGATTTCTGGAAAAATATCTCAGTTTGGAGATTTGAAAGAAATTCTTAAATTAAGCTCTGAGATTGAACAAGTAATGCCTTGTATTGATTTTTCACATTTATTTGCTCGGTCCATTGGAAAGAATAATACCTATGAGGAATTTAAAAATATTTTAAGTGAAGTTGAGAATGGTTTAGGAAAAGAAGCTTTAAATGAGATGCATATACATATAGCTGGAATTGAATATACGGATAAGGGAGAAAAAAATCATTTAATATTAAAAGAATCTAAGTTTAATTACAAAGATTTATTAAAAACATTAAAGGAATTTAACTGTAAGGGTGTTGTTGTTTGTGAAAGCCCTAATGTAGAGGAAGATGCTTTATTATTACAGAAGACTTATAATGAGATTTAATAAGCAGTGGTTCTAGTTAGGTGGTATGGCTTGTCTTTAGGTGTTTTAATCTGCCCCAAAAGCCATAGGTGATCGTTGGTATGGATGGATTCTATGTCCCGTATCTTGTTTCTTAGTTTCTCTTTAATAAACTCATTTGCCCATATTGTGCTTGCTCGAATCTCAGTTTCCTCTTCACTATCTTTTTGAATTTCTATTTTATTATCTATCTTTTTTGCTAAATCTTCTGAATATTCTAGAATACCAAGCTTTCTTAATACCATTGGTAGCTTGTAGTCTGCACAGGCTGTTAATTGATTAATATTGCTTAAGTTGCCCATGCCCTTTCCCTTGAATATTTGGTAAATGTCTGATATCAGTAATTGCGCACGTTTGTAAAAATATACTTTTTTACCTTTGTAAGTTACTTCATCATTAAACGAAGGGAAGGTCAATATAATTAGGTCAAGTAATTTTATAACATCCCCTTTTGCTTTATTTATTAGTTTGGTAAAATCACCGTCTAAACTTTTCATGGTGATTTGTCCAATTTCTCTTAGGATTTTCAATCTTGTATTGGATAACGGGATTTTGGTATTACCTTTTGTAATCTTTTCAAAATCATCTTCACTTATATTCGCTAACCATTTCATATTTAAAATTGGTATTTTATTTTCTATTGCTTTCCCTAAAGCGGATATCATCCCAAATGCACCATCAACTTTTTCACCCTTATATTCTATAGTCCATTTAGGCTCACCCCAATAGGAGAAACTTATGGAGTTAAAAATTAGTAGAAAACTTACTTTTTCATTATCCTTTAAATTTGATATATCAAAAGGGGTATGGTTTATCCAATGACTGATGTGTGATCGTTCAAAAACCTTACAAAACTCATTGATAGCTTTTTGATTTATTTTTACATATTTTGCATTTTCAATGACGAATTTAGTGGTTTCTAGTATCTTGTTCATGAGGCTATAGAAGTAAATATACCTTTAAAAGTTTAATCATATCTTTCGGTTTTAATCTGTTCTTGCTTTATATTTAGAGATTTCAATTCATTTACCATTGAATCTACAAATAAAGGGGGACCGCAGATAAAATACAATGAATCTTCTTTAGTATGTTCTTTTAACAAATTTTTATCTATCCTTCCATTTTTATGTTCCTTATGGTTTTCTCTTGTTAAGGTATATATCTTTTCTATTGGCAACTTTTCAAATTCTTTCTTGAAAATAATGTCTTTTTCAGTTTTGTTTGAGAACAGTAATATTTGTTTTATTTCATGTTTATTCTTTAGTATGTAATTTATAATGGCTCTTATTGGTGCAATTCCTGAGCCTGCGGCTATGTAGATTATATTCTTTACATTTTCATTATTGTAGATAAATGTTCCATATGGACCTAAGGCTTCAAATTCATCATTTATTTTTGCTTCTTTTAAAAGTATTTTAGATGCTCTTCCATTTGGAGTTTCTTTTATTGTTATTTCAAAAAATTCTTTTTCATCTGGTGATGTGGATATTGAATAGGCTCTTCTGAATTCGCCTTGTTGATCTTTTAAAATGAAAACTATGAATTGACCAGGCTTAAAATTAAATGATTTGTCTCTAGAGAATCTTAAAGATCTTGCATCATATGTTTCATTAATCATTTTTATTAGTTTTAATTTCATTTTGTTAGAATTATTTAAAATTGATTTAAAAGAGTTATGAAGGTAAGATTTAATCGGGTTTGTTGTAGGATGATATTTTGTAAACAGCATCGAAGAAAAGCTTTCCTGAAAATACAGGGGTTACTCTAATGAGGAAATAACTAATCCCTTTGATTCTAATGTTTCTACGATCATGGACGAACTGAGTTAATACTTTGTTTTTTTCGTTTAATGTTAATTCAAGAGAACTATCACTTATGCTTGTTGGATTTCCTTCAGCTGTATTTAACCTGATTATTATTTCACTTGGGTCAGAATCGATCATAATAGACACCCATAGTTTCTATAACTTCCTTATTGGGGAGCAACTTCTTTTCCTGTTTCTATATCTATAATTTTAATAACTCTTACTGGACAGACATTAGCTGCTTCTATATTTGCCTGTAAATCTTTTTCATCGAAAATAACCTCTTCAATTACATTATTTCCTTTTTTTATCTCTGGTTTTTTATTTGAAACTATGGAAGCTTTGCCGTCTTCTTTTAGAACCCAATATTCCGGATTAACTGCTACACAAGCTGCTGCACCTATACAATTGTCCCTGTCATAAATTATTTTGTATTTCTTTCCCATATAGACACCTTATTGGAAGGATTTTCCACAACCACATGTTGATTTTGCATGCGGATTTGAGATTCTAAATCCTCCACCCATTAAACTGTTGACAAATTCGAGCCTTGAATCTTTTAAAAATCTTATGCTTTCATTGTCTATATATAATTTTACATTGTTTTCTTCTATTACAATATCATTTTCTTTTTTGTTCTCTTCAAATTCAAATTTATATTCTTTACCTGCACAACCACCTTCTTTTACTAAAATCCTTAAACCACATTTTTTATTGTTCTTTTTTGATAAGTATTTTATTCTGTCAATTGCTTCATTGGATATTGAAAATTCATCTTCTGAGAAATCCTTTATTTTTGAATTTAAAATGTTAAGGAAATCACTTATAGTGCCTTTTTTTGAGAATTTTTTAAATGCTGTTTTTAATGATAAAGAGTAAGGGGAATGGCAGCCTTGGTGTGGAATGTTATATTCTTCTAAGATAGGGATCAAAATAGAGAATCTTTTAATTATGGTTCCTAAAGAGGTATTCTCTGTTATGATCATATTTTTTTAGAGAAAACAAAACTTATATATCTTTTGAATTTGAGGTAGGAAGTTTTAAAAAGGGTTTTTGTTATGAAAATTAAGGATAAGGCAGTGAAAGCTTCTCTATACCAGAATTGACTATTAGAAGTCTTTTTCTGTTATATGGCTTTAATTGCTTTAGAAATTAGAAATGGCAAAACAATATTCAAGAAGTAAAGGAAAAGCAGGATCCAAGAAACCATTAAAGATGGTTAAAAAGACCTGGGTTAGATACTCTGATAAAGAGATAGAGGCTTTAATTATTAGATTAGCTAAGCAGGGGAATAATAGTAGCAAGATAGGATTAAACTTGAGAGATATCTACGGCGTTCCTGATGTTAAAATAATGACTGGTAAAAGCATATCTTCAATATTAAAAGAAAATAATCTTGTTGGGAAATTACCAGAAGATTTAACTAACTTAATCAAGAAAGATATTGAAATTATGAAGCATTTAGAAAATAATAAAAAAGATATGCCTAGTAAAAGGGGATTAATGTTGACAGAAAGTAAAATAAAAAAATTAGCTAAGTATTATAAAAAAGAAGGGAAGATCCCACAGAATTGGGTATTCTCAAGAGAAAATGCTAAATTGTTAATTGAGTAAAATGGAAGAAAAACAGACAAAAGCAGGAAAGGAAAAGAGGAAATGGTTTCAGATATTAGCACCTAAATCCTATGGTGGAAAAATTTTAGGAGAAACTTTAGGTGAAGAGATTAGCAAGCTTAAGGGAAGAACTCTTGAGTTAAGTGCTGGAATGGCTGTAGGAGAAGTGAAAAAACAGTTTGTGAGTTTGGTGTTTTATTTGACTGGTGAAGGAAACCAAGGTGTTGAAACTAAAGTTATTGGATTGAAGGTATCTAATTCTTATTTAAGAAGAGGGATGAGGAGATTTAAGAGCAAGCTTGAGGATTCTTTTTTGATTAATTGTGCAGATGGAAAGGTAAGAATAAAAATTTTGATGCTATTAAGAGCTGATCTTAAAAGGTCTGTTAGAAGCGGCTTAATTTCTGCGAGTAGAGAGATTTGTAGTAAAGCCTGTGAAGGGAAGAAGTTTGAAGATTTAGTTAGATTTATACTAAGTGATAGTTTAAGCAAACAAATTAAGGAAGGAATAAGAAAGATTTATCCTGTTGCAGGCATTGAAATTAGGTATTTTTGTTTGGATTAGATAGTTTTTACTTATAGGATTTTATTCTTGGTTTTCATCAGAGTTTAAGAGGATTTTGGGGACTATTCGATTTACAATTTTGTTTTTATAGGAATAACCGAAAAATAAGAGAGTTTCAAATAGAACCTTTCTAACGCACAACACCATCAGTAGATAGTTTTTTAAAATCAATTTCTTAGACTTTTGTTAGGCCCCCATAGCTCAGAGGTAGAGCGACGGTTTTGTAAATTATCAAAAAAACCGTAGGTCATGGGTTCAAAAGGGCTTTCTTAGGAAGAAGCCTCGGAAAGAAACTGAAATTCCCATTGGGGGCTTATTTTTTAAATAGGGGTTATTCTCAATGAGCGGCTTTCAATTTTTATAAGAACATCACTTCCTTTTTCCAAACCCAATGCATTTTCTATATCTTTCGGAACCCTAATTATTAGATTACTCCTTATCTTCCCAAGCTTAGTCTTTATTCTTTCTTTTTTTAATCTATTTGTCAATAATACTTCTTGAGCTTGTTCAGAATCGTAATAAATTTCACCGCATGTGCATTTCCATCCATCGATTTTATACTTGTCAAAATTCATCTCTTTAATATACTGCATTGTTTTATCACATTTATGGCATTTCATTGATTAATCTTTTAGTCTAATTTTATATAAATATTTCTATTTTTCGGAATAAAAAAAGCTTTTAAATTGAGATTTTAATTGATTTAGTATGGGCCTGTCGTCTAGCGGTTATGACATCTCGTTGACGATCAGAACAGAGGTTTTGATACCTCCTGATTTAAAATCGAGAAGGTCGGCAGTTCGAAGAGCTTTCTTGGGAAGAAACCTCGGAAAGAAATACGAAAGTCTGCCCGGGCCCATATTTTTGTTTAGTAACAACATTTATATATTTCTCTAATTTGATTTATCTAAGGTAAAAATGATGAGAAAAAGAGGACAAATCACACTTTTTATAGTGTTAGCTATAATCGTTGTATTAGTTATAGTATTTGCTACAGGCTTGTTTAAGTTACCAATTAAAAGGGACGCTACGGAAAATAGAGCAACTGTTGTAAAGGATTTTATTAATAGTTGCATAGACTTAACAACAAAAAAAGCATTAAGAACAGTTGGTTTAAGTGGTGGTGTATTAGATGTTTCTGAAGATATAACCCCCAGAAGTGCAAATAATATTTTTTCTAATTCTTTATTGTTAAGATCCAATGAGGTTATGTATTGGTATTATAAGAGTGCAAATAATTTAGATATAGTAAATATACCAAATAAGGAAAATATTGAAAGTGGATTGAATGAATATGTATCTGATAATTTAGGGTTATGCTTAAATAAGTTTGAAAGATTTAGGTTTGAAGGATATAAAATAGAAAGCGGTAAAGCTGAAGCAAATGCTAAAATAAATGATAAAAATGTAGATGTAAAAGTTGAGATGCCAATTATAGTAACTGTAGGCGATTCGAGTGTAAGACTAAATAATTTTAATGTTAATGTTGATAGTAATTTTGGAAGATTATATAATGCTGCAGCTGAGATTATTAATTCAAACAGTAATTATCTTGAAGAATTAACCTTTGATACTATAGCCTTAGATGAAGAAATTCCTTTATCAGATACTGAGTTTGACTGTAGTGAAAGAAAATGGAAGAAGAGTGATATTGAAATAAGATTAAGAGAATTATTAAGTAGAAATATACAGGCTGTTAAATTAAAAGGAACTTCTTTTGGAGATGCTGATGAATACTATCAGTGGGATGGATTAAAAAATAAATATTCAGATATAAGTGCTAATTTGTTGTATTCAAGCGACTGGCCTTTTTATTTAGATGTTGGGCCGAGTGAAAATGGAATATTAAAGAGCGAGGATATAATTGGACAGGAGGATAGTGCAAAGTTTGTAAAGGGATTGCTTTGTCTGCAGAACTGGAATTTTGTTTATACTGTAAAGTATCCTGTTTTAATTAGCTTGAACTCAGGAGATGATGTATTGCAGTTTGGGTATATGGTAGTTTTAGAGAATAATCAACCTAAAAAAAATATTCTTGCTAAGGATAATTTTGGAGATTTTAAAAATGAATTTTGTGATAAAAGATTAGGGGAAGTAAATGTTGCAACTGTTGCTGCCGAAGGAAATTTGAAGGCATTAAGCAATGTAGATATGTTTTTCAAGTGCTTTAATATTGAATGCTTTGTTGGTAAAAGTGGAAGTAATGGTGAATTTAATGAAAAGATTCCACAATGTGTAAATGGAGTGTTAATTGGAAGAAAAGAGGGATATTTTGACGGCAAATTACCTATTTCCAGCAATCAGATTGTATCTGGAAGCGTTAAATTAGAGCCTATATATGAATTAAGATTAGATGCAATGCTATTAGACAATAAAAATTTAAGAGGTTTAAGAGATGGAGAAAATGTCGTATTTGACTTAAAAAATATGGATAAGGATTATGCGGTAAGTGTTGTTTATCCTGATATTAAAAGCATAAAATTAATTAGTGGCAGATATAATGTAAGCAGTATTGTAACTTCAAGCGGGCCTTCTATAATAATTCCAGGTGAAAGTGTAGAAAAGTGTGTAAATGCTCCTACTGGAATATTAAGCTTGTTTGGAGTTGGTGGTGAGAGATGTGAAAGCGTTGAAATGCCTGATATGACTCTTAATGAAGCTGTAGTTGGGGGCAATGTAAATATTATAGATATACAGAAGGATTTATTAAAAAGTGGAAGAGTAATTTCATTATATAGCTATTATGATGGTGTTCCTGCTAATAGTGAAGCGTATAGTAATATTTATGAAAAGATAAAACAAGATAGAATTGAAAATCAAGGATTTGAGATAAGATGAGAACGAGAATAAAAAAATTTAATGCAATGTTTATGATATGTTTATTACTGACAACTATATTAGGGGTTAATGTTGGTGGGCAAGAGATAGAAAAAGATAGGAAAGACAAGAGTGGAAGTGTTTTAGGAAGTGATTTTCCTTTAGATCCAAGTGAAAGAGACCAGAGAGATACTGGAGAATCTGTTGTGGTGAATGTTGACAGCTATGAACCTGCTGTTGTTGAGGCTTTTTTATTAGAAAAAGATGGTGTTCCTGTTAATGCTTATTTGAAAGGATTAACTATTGGTAGCTTGATTGGTGCTAAGAGTGTTAAGAGCGAGCCTTTTTTTGGTGATTTGAACATAAGAAATGTAATTGTTTTAGAGGCTGATGATAATCCTTATGTAAGGTTTGTTAAACATATGCTGCCATCACAGAAAAAATTGAGTTTGGATAATTTAGGTGTTGCACAAATAATGCTTGAGAGAATCCCTAAAGAAGAAGATGTGCCTGATAACATAGTTGTTAATTTAACTGCAAGAATTGTGTTTGACAGGCAATCAGGAATTTTTGGATTTGGAAGCCAGGACTTAAGACTAAAAGAGGAGAGAAGTGAAAATAACTGGTTTGGCGGATTAGAGAAGAGATATGGGTATAGTATAAATGAAAATTTAGATTTGACTAATTCTTTAAGTTTAAGAGAACTGGCTGGGAAATCTGCTGAAAAAATAACTGATATTTTAAGTGGAAGAAATCGAGGTGGATTAATTTATGGTGGAAGGACAAAGATAAGAAGCTTGGCTTTTGATGAAGTGGTTAGTTATGATAATTCATTTTGGGGTGGAAATGGGTATTTAAGATTATCAAAAGTGAAATCTGACAGCGCTGATTTCGTTGTTTATGATCGAGGCTTAAGGAGAATAACAAGCTTAACAAGCTTAACAAAGGGCAAGCCATCTGAGGTTGTTAGGTTTCCTGATAGATTAGCTGGTGTTGATAGGTTTAGGGTTGAGTTGTTAGATATAGTTGATCCAAGTGTTGATAGTGCTAAGATGGAGGTTAATTTTGGCGGTAGTGTAGAGACAAAGATACTGAAGAAAGGAGATAGAATATATACTGGTTCAAGATGGTTTGTTAAGGATATTAAAAGAGATAATCTTAAAGGAGTTATAAGGGAATCGGTCATAATAGAAGACGGCAGTGGAGATAGAGAGGAGATTACAAGAGACTATGGAGATGCTTCTAGATATAGTGATTTAGTAATGACAAAAAGTGGAGAATATAAAATCGATGAGAAGGATATATTAACAAACGTATTAAGCGCTGTTATAAGTAGTCTTAATGATAATAATAAAATAATTACTAATGATTTTAGTATTGTTCCTTCTGAACTTAATGATAATTTTGGGAAAAACTTCTATAAAAGCAAGCCTTTTACGTGGAAGAAAGGTGTTGATTTTTTAGTTGTGTTGGATGATTTAGCAAAACTTATTTCTGCAAGCATAATTGTTGATGGCGGGAAAATTATAATACGAGCTAATAATGAAGGAACTGTTTGCAGCGCTAATGATCTTTTAGATGAAGATGATATATTAAGAAATATTAATACTGAAACTGCAAAATCTTTTTATTGCAGTGCTATAAGAGAATATGAAGATGTAATTAATTTATTTGAAAACGAGAGAAATGATGAAGGTATATTATATGCGGACATTGCTCGATTAAAAGCAGCTAAAAGTTATTTAGAATTGTCTAAACTTTTTGATATAAATAATGCAATTGTAAAAGGCAAGGCATTAAAATTATTAAACGATATTGTTGATAAGGATAAATTTGGTGAATTAGATACGTTGTTAAGTGAAGCAAGTGATGTTAATGTGGTTGACAAAGAAATAAAAGTAATTGAACAAGGAGAGGTTCTGAATTTAAGATTAATAAGTATTAATATTGGAAAAGAGAAGAAGGGAGCTTCTATATATCTAAGTTTAAACGGCGAAAAAACAAGCGAGTATACTGTAGGGGATTATTTGTATACCATAGATCCAACGAGTAAGCCGAAAGGTAGTAAAACAGATTGGTTTATAGAAAGCATAGACGACAATGGAGTTACTTTTAATGGTTTAGTTTATGCGAATGATAATACTCCAAGAAAAGATGCTTTAAAGGTTAATATTGGAAAAGAAGGGGTGTTGAGATTAAAAGAAGATACAAGAAATTTAAGAGTTAAGGTTGTTGATGTTGATTTCAATAAAGAGGTTACTGTAAGAATATTGCCTGGGGTTGATGATGCTTTTTCTGAAAGTAATTTTTTAGTCAGAATACCAATAGAGAAAAGGCCGTTTGACTTAAACCCTAAAAAAATAGATAAAAGAATAAAGAAAACTGAAGATAAAATAAAAAAATTAACTGGGATTATAAATAAGCTTGAAAAACTTGTTGAGGGATGGAAAAAACTGTGCTTGGCTGTGTTTGCATTTTTGACAATTAAAAATTCATTTTTAGGGGGATTGGCAAAGAATCAGGCAAGAAAAGAGGTTGTAAGCGGGGAGAATGGCTGGGAAAAATTCTGTGAAGCTGCATTTAAAAATAAACAATATAAAAGCGTTGATGAGTGCATGATTAAAAATAATAAGTATATTGTGCAGGATATAAACTCTGCCCAAAAATCCATTTCTGAAACCAACAAAGTGATGAAACAGAGGCATAAGGAAAGGGAAAAAGCATTGAAAGAAGGAAAGCCCTTAGCTGTTAGTATAGATGGAAGCGGTATAGATTTTGGCTCAATAAATCTTTATCAAACTAATCAAAAGGAAGTTTTGGTAACTCCTGATCAAGAAAGAGAAATAAGATATTTAGTGAATTTGAAGAAGAATTGCAATAACAACAGGCCCGTAGTTGGTGAAATAGGAACTAAAAAGTTTAGTGGGGTTGCTAGCTGTCAAGATGTTGATCAAAAATTAAGTAAATTAACCAAAGATTATAATACGATGAATGAAAAGTATGAGATAGTGAATGGGTTATTAAAAAGTGAGAAAGAAGATCCAAATGGTTATATAGCAAAGATTAATGAGTTTGTTAAGAATAATGGAAGAATAATGGAAGATGCGGATTTGATTGCTGTGAGACAGGCTGCTTTCTATGATGCTGAAAAGGTTATTTATTACAATGAAAATGTTGATAGTAAGCCTATACACAAAAGAGGCAACGCTCTGTTAGGGAAGTTTGTGAAGAAGGATGGAAAAACAATTAGTCATTGGCTGGATTATAAAGGAACACCTTACCCTATTATACAAAATGGTGGTAATTATTACATTGGTGCTAATGGTATAGAAGGAGGATTACCTAAATGGATGGATAATTCTAAATTTAAGGACAGTAGTGGAAAAGTTCATGTGGCTGAGGACATAACTCCAATAACTGTTTTGAAAGCACCAATATATATTGAAGCAGGTAAAGGTGGTTATGTTGTTTTAAATGGTGAAGTTTATCCTGTAATTGATCAAAATACTGTTCAAATAAATGGGCTTCCTGTAAAGTTTAGTCCAGAAAATCAGTTTAATATTGATAAGGATTTAAGAGAAACTTATGCTCCTGGCGCTACTGTGGAATATTATGATGATGGAAAGCCATTTTGTGTTCCTATGTCAGAAGGAAATTATGTAAGGGTCAATGACTATAATAAATTAAATAATCCAAGCAATTTTGATATATTAAATGTAGGTCCTGATGGATTATTGTGCACGACTGATGATATATTAAGATACCATCATAGCTTATTGCAGCAAGATGTTGGTTATCGTGGTATGTTAATCAAGGCTGAAAAATCAATAAGGCAGGCTGCCAGTGTTAAGGATGGACAATATTTAACAACAGGTGGAAGAACATTTGGGAAAAGCACTAGAAGAGCAGCTGATTTAGGGACAGAGGCTAAACCAAGCTGTTATGATGTTATGAACCCGAGAGACTGCCAGATAATGTTTAATGTTTGCGATCCTGTAATGTGCCCGCCAAGCAGATTTAATTTGGGTGGAAGATGGCAGTTGCCTCCTGGGCAAAGTGTTGTGCAAACTGGAATAATTGGAAGCTTATTTTTGGGATGGCCAATAATAACAACTCAACAGCCAATACCTAAGGTTTGTATGACTGGGATTTTAGCGGGATTAAAGAATATAAGAAGTTTATTACAGGGATATGTAAGATGTCTATCTGTAGCAAAAACAGAAGGAAAGAGCGTTGGAATATGCGATAAAATCAGAAGCGTTGGAATATGTGAGATGTTATGGAAGGAAGCAATTGCCTTGTTTAAGATTCAAGGCGGATTTGTAAGCTTAATAAGTGAGAAATTATTTAAGGAAACAGAAGGTGGTGGAGAATATTTAACATTTCAGAGCAGCCTGAAAAACGTTGAGAATAGTGTTAATTTCTTTACAAATGAATATGCAAGCACCGCTTTTACAGCATTCCAAGGAAGAAGTTTGGAAGATATAGGGGCAGATATATGCAGAAGTGCAATATTTGGAAGATTCCCTGGTATTGATGATTTTGTTGATCAGTTAGCAAAGCCTGAAAGCCCTCCGCAGTTTACAGCATTTTTTTCAGAGTTTACGCATGATGAAACGCAAAAACAGAGCAGGTATGATGTGTTCTATCATTTATATGCTGGGGATGATGCTAATGTTAAGTATCCATTAAAGTATTCTGTTTATCTGAGAAATAAATTTGGAGATTTCTTTTATGTTACTGAAGAATGTAATAAAAGAAGCAGTAGTGTTGAAAGGAATGATTTTAGAGACATAAGCACACATTGTGTTTCTGCTTCTAATCTTGATGAGGTATGTGTTGATATCAATGGAGTAATAGAATGTGGATTTGGAAAGGTTACAAGCTCTTTTGCAGTTGATTTTGTGAATGATGCTATTGTTAAGAATGAAGCTGAAAGGAATATAGATGATGCAAGAGATTGTGTTGCTGATAATCCAAGATTAAGCCCATTTTTTACAGATGTTGTCAGCAATGTGCCTTTGCCTGGAAAATTTTCATTAGCAAATACAGGAATTGTAAGAGTATGCAGTATTAATAATCCGGGTGCAATAAATACTGAAGCAAAGTTCTGGAGACCTGTTGGTGAGTGTGGAAGGGATAAAATAGGAATAGATTTAGGATTATGCTGGATGGATTTGAGAAGTGTTAGTTTGAATGATCTTGACAAGATTGAATCGTTAAGTAGAGAATTGGAAACAAGAGGCATTAATTTGAGTGAGAAGACTTTGAAATTTGAGCCTATAAAAGATGAAGATGCAAATGAAATATTTGAGAACGTTAAAAAGTATCTTGAAACAATAAAAGATAAAGATCGTAATTATTTTGTTAATCAGTTAAAAGATGGTAAAATAGAATTAGAAGAAAATCTTATTAATCTAAGAAAATTAACTATCTATTCTGTTAATCCTAAGGTAAGGATTGATGCTTTAATGTTAATTGGGGATATATTAAGAGAGTTAGGGAAAGTTGGAGTTAGATACGAAAATAGCGGAATTGATTTAAATAATTTAATTGTTACATCTAATGGAAATTTTGATAAAGAAATAACTGTTAAAGAGTTTTTAGAAACTATTAAGAAATCTGTGAAAGAGTATGAAAACAAAGATATTAAGGATTTGTTTGAGATTGAAGATGAGATTTTGGATAAAGGATTAGATACGCCTAATCTTTATTTAAATTATGGTAAAAATGATAGGGTTATAGATGTTTTAAATAAACTTAATAATTATGGGCTTTCTGTTGAAATAAAAGTTGATAGGTTTAGAATAACTGAATCTTCTAGGTTGTTGGCTGGAGAACCTGTGCAATCTACACCAAAAGAACCTGCACTGCCTAAGTCTACTTTAGCGAAAGAAGCGCCACCTAGAAAGATTGTATTTGGTTTTGAAAAAGATACTGGATATACCCTAAAAGAACTTTTAGAACTAATCATTGAGCTGGCTTATCCTCCGGGCAAGCCTTTTGATTCTGTTTTTGAAGCTACCGCTGAAGATTTAAATAAAAATTTAGTTTTTAAAAAAGATCTTGTTTCTAATGGGGAAGTTGAGTTTACAAAAGCTCTAAGTTTACTTGGGGGAGAGCTAGGTTTTATGAGTAAGAGAACAGGAGATAAGATTGAAGTCTATTTTGAGGATGTATTACAAAAAGCGCAGAGACTATCGAACGTTGCGGGAGGTCTTGAAGTTCGTAAAGAGTATTTTGATGCTGCGAATAACTTTGAAGAGGCAGCCACATTAATGGTTGGAGCAAAGAATTACGAAAAGGCGGGAACATTTTATACTCGCAGTGCTAACAATTATAAAAGGGGAATGAGCTTTGATAAAGATTCTTATATAAGATTAATTCGGTTATATCTTAAAGCCATTAATAATTATTTGCTGGCGATTAAGACAACTAACGACAAAGATAGAGTTATATCTCTAGGGGCGGATATGGGAAGAATTGATAATGACATGGTGAGTAGTATAACCTCCTTAATGGGTTACTTTAAGAAGAATAAGAATCAAATATCTTTCTTAGAAGAAGAGCTCAAAGAATATAGGGATAGTAGTCTTAGTATTGATAAAAGAATGTTTGACGAGGAAGCAATCAAAAAATTAGAAGTCTTAAAAAATGATTAATAAAAAATATTTTTATTCAATAGGTTTAGATATTGTTTTTTTAATTTTACTTTTATTAACTTTAACAGCAGGGAGAATTATCTTAGGCGGTTATTTAAACCAGATTTCAGGATATGATGGCTTAAAGCAATACAACGAGGTAAATGAGAGCAATGTTGAGGAGGTTGATAATGCTTTGCTTGAAGTTGAGCCAATTGTGAAAAAAGCATTAAGCTCGCAGTATATTATTAACTTTATTTTATTGATTGTTTATACTCTATTTATAGGGACTTCGTGGTTAATTATTGGCGATAAAATAAAAAGGCTTAAAGATGTTTTAAGTTACAAAAGATATTATTTCTTTTTTGGAATTATTAGTTTAGTTTATTTTTATTTGATTTATAAGTTAATTTTCTTTATTGTAGATACTTTAAACATATTGGATTATTTAATGCCAACTGATTTTAGTTATAGCCAGATAATAACGGTTGTTTTAAGCTTAGTATTAATAGTTGTATTAACCTTCTTGTATTTCTTATTATCAGGTAAATTTGATGTAAAATTAAATTCTTTATTTAAAAATATAAAATTTAAAAGTGTTTTATTGTTTATTTTAATGTTTGTTGTTATGTTCCTGTTTTTGATAAATTTCTTTAATCTGTTTATCAATCACTTGGCTGGTTATTTGGTGTTATTTGAATGGTATAATTATGTTTTTTTAGTATTATTGTTTGCTTTAAGCGAGTATTTGAGAATTAAATTCTTCAGATTAACTTAACGCCTTCGTTTTATTTGGAATATAGCAAATGAGGCTGCTAAAAATATTATTCCTAAGAATGTTGAAAGCATTGAAGATTGTGAAAATGCTCCAATAACAGAACCTGTAGTTGAAGATGAGAATGTGAATGAAATAAAAGATGCAAGTAAAAACATTAAAGCGATTAAATTTAATTCATAGGGATTTCTTGGGCAGTGCATGATTACTGGCTTATGCTTAGATTCTCCTTTGACTATTTCTTCCAGCAGATTACCTTCAGCGATTCTTCTTCCACCACGTCCTACTCTATGTGTAAGAGCTCCTAGACCTCTGCTTACTTCCCCTAGGGTTCCACCAACATGTTCAACAGTATATTGTCCACCTTCTAAAGCTCTATTTGTTCCATCAACTAAACCTCTTGTTGTGTAACCTACTAAATTTAATGGAACACTTGCTAAACTAACTACACTATCAACAATATTACCGACACCTTGCCATATCTTACCAACACCTGTTTTTGCTTTAGGTTTACCTTCGTTATAGGTTTTATATCCTTGCACCATTCCAGATCCTACTGATTTCATACCTGTCCAGCCTTTGCTTCCAACTTTACCACCAATAGTCTTGAAATTTTTCCAATATTCTTTAGATGGCTTTTGATAAGTTCCTTGAGAATCTGTGTCTGTTTTATTAGATAATAAACCCATATCCATAAAATCATGCTTTTTTGGTTCTCCTCCAATGGATTTTGATGGTTCTGAAAATGTGCTCGATGTGTAAGGAGTAATTGCAACATTGGTTCCATTTATAACATCGGATTTATACTTACTGTTAGCCCAATCTACCCCTCTTTCTCTAAGAATCCGCTGTATATCATCTCTACTGTATTTTATATTGGACATATTTTTCCTCTTTTTCAACAATTATTTTAATTTTATTTAACAAATATTCAAATTGAATTTACTTATTGTCCTGGAAATTTATAACCTGCTGGAGGCTGATAAGGTGTAATATCTTCTCTACCACCAAGATCTTTAGAGTTAAAATTTACCTTGCCTGATCCTCTGTTTTTGAAGTAATATAATATCAAAACTAAAACTATTATTATAATTATAACAACTAAGATTAATGTCCAGTTAATATCGCTAATTTCTCTTGTGGCTCTTGATGGTATTGTAACTTCCTTTCTTTCTCCAGTGGTTTCTTTAGATCTTTGGGTTAGTAAATTTACAACAATGTCTGCTTTTTTTGATATTAAAGTGTTGACTGTTACACTCATGTCATTTATACCATCACTATCAAGATCAACTTCTCTTGTTTCCCCTTTTTTCATCCTAAACTTTATTGGATCTGAATTTATTTCTATTTCAACTTCTGATGATGAAACATCGATAACCTTTAATGTATGCGATGTTCCTTTGAAAGTAAAAGATATAGCTGAATCCTCTGTCATTAATCTTGCTTCTCCTTGTAATGATAATGTTACTTCTGAGGTTGTTCCTGGGGCAACAATTATAGTTGCTTTTGGTTTTTCCGTTTCTATTCTTTCATTTTCCCTTACTTTTCTTATTATTTCAAATTCTGATAGTGAACTATTAATGTTTCCATTAGAGTCTGAGGCACTGCAGTTTACTTGATAAGTTCCTAATGCTTGAGTGTCTTCAAATGATAGACTAATGTTCTGAACAGTAAAGCTTGTTAATCCGGGGAGTCTTATTGTTATATTATATTGCACATCTTCATCAGTGTTATCTGTTCCTGAACAATCAGATATTGTAACTGTGTCCCCAAATTCAAACTTTGTTTTTACTATATCATTTGAATTCTTGAATGTAGGTGAAGTTACATTATTAGGCAATACTGTATCAGATACTACCATAGTCTGCAAGAAGCTTAAATTGTATATAGAGCTATTAGGTCTTGCTTCAGAGTTCCTGCATTTAACCTGGAATGTTGAATTAGAGCCGTTTAATAAAATACTTCTTGAAGGAACTTTAAATGTAACATTTGTTGCATTTGAGAATGTTACTGTCTTGTTTAATAAGAAACTATCCAAGGCTGCATCGCCAGCAACAACAGCAGCAGTAGGACTGCCAATATTCTTTATTACATGCAACTCACAGAAAAATGACCTATTCTGTGCAGCAGTATTATCTCTTAATGAAAAGTTAACTTCCATTTCTCTGTTTAAGAAATCTGCATTAACCAACACAGTATTATTTATTACATGGGTTGATATTTCAGCACTTGCATTTCCTGGTGATGTTATAATTATCTTTGGACCAAAATTCTCTATACTTATATTTACACCTGCCAGGAATGTGGTGGAGTTTAATGAATCATTTGCACCTGTTCCATTAGCTATATGTATTGTTACATTATAAAGCCCATCAACAAAAAGTGCAGTATTATTTGTACATTGGCTTACATTTGCAGATGTTATAGATGAGTTCGTGCAGAAATGCAATGAATTTCCACCTTCTAATGGTTGAAATGTGTAGTTTACAGTTTTAATCGTATTAGCATTTGCTCTTCCAGGTGAAGAGTTTACTGTGAAATTAAGTGTCACCGTTCCTGTTAAAATGCTACTATTCACAGGGGTTACAACAATCCCTGCATTATATCCTGTTACATTCCCTAATAATATCGTTGTTGCATTAAGCATAGCAGAAACAGAAACGCTCGCTAAAATACTTAGAATAGCGAATAATAACAATCCATTGAGTATATTTTTCACCCTTATCAGCCTCTTTTTTAATTATTAGTAGTTAATTATTTTTATATATAAATGTTTCTACTTTCGCCTATATAAATGTTACTGGTGAGTTATGGGATAAATTTAAAAGATATGCTTATTTATCTTAAGCTCAATGAAAGAAAAACAAGTTTTAGGCTTGATTGAACATGTTAAAATTAATGGGCATTTGGTTCTAGCTAAAGTAGACACTGGTGCTAAATATAACTCAATATCGTCAAATTTAGCAAGGAAACTAAACTTAGGACCTGTGGTAAGAAGATTAAGAATAAAAACCTCAAATGGGTATAGTAGAAGAGATGTTGTAAGGGCAAAATTAGAAATAAAAGGGAAATTAATAAATGCTTTATTCAATGTGGCTGAAAGGGGCCATATGAGTTATTCTGTTTTAATAGGAATAAGAACATTAAAAAAGGGTTTTTTAATTGATCCATCAAAATGAAATTAGCAATCTTTAGTTTAGGCGGAAGCAGTAGTTTAAAGATTTTAAAAGAGGCAAGTAGATTGTTTAAGGATGTTAGTATGGTGCATATTAAAAAGACTGATATTTGCTTGAAAACAAAAAGCGTTGAATTAAATATTGATGGGAATAAATTAAAGGATTTTGATTGCGTATATATAAGAGGGTCTCATAAATATACAAACATACAATCTGCAATTGCTGAGTCTTATTTGAACAAGGCTTATTTGCCTACGTTACCATTTTCTTTTAGTTTGACACATGATAAGTTTTTAACAGCTTTGTTTTTGAGAAGAAATAATGTTCCTATACCGACAACATATTTGGTAGAATCCAGAAACATGGCTAAAAAGGTTTTTGAAAGGGTGCAGTATCCAATTGTAATCAAAATTCCTTCAGGGACACATGGAAAGGGCGTTATGTTTGCTGATACTTTAGAGAGCGCAAAATCTATAATGGATGCTTTACAGGTGTTTAACCAACCATTTATAATACAGGAATTTATTGAAAGCTCAAGTGAAGAAATATGTGATGTAAGGGCAATTGTTTGCGGCGATAAAGTAATAGCGTGCATGAAAAGAAAGGCTTCAAAGGGAGAATTAAGAGCTAATATTCATATGGGTGGAACAGGAGAAAATTTTGAACTGAATTTGGATCAAGAACAAGTAGCAATAAGAGCTGCTAAATGTGTTGGAAGTGAAATATGTGGGGTTGATATGTTAATCGGAAGAGAGGCTTATGTTTTGGAGGTTAATTTGAGTCCCGGTTTAGAAGGAATAAGTATGGCAACTAAAAAGAATGTTGCTAAGTTAATTGCTGAATATCTATATAATAAGACTAATGAACATAGGGAAAAGGAGAGTAGTGTAAGCAATTTAGGTGAAAAAATTAATGAGATTGTCACTAATTTAAATATTAAAGCTGGTGTTATTAAATTGCCTTCTTCTGTGAGTAAAATGGCTAATTTTATTAATGATGATGAGGTTCTTATTAAAATTAAGAAAGGAATTGTTAAAATTGTTAAGAGCAAAGAATAATTAACTTAGAAATAAAACCTCGAAAAAAAACTTCGTGAATAAACTTTTATCTTTTGTTGTAGACTTAAGTAAATTGAAATTCTAATTGACCTTTTGATGATGGTTTAGTTGGCTTTTGATGTTCTAAATAAACGCTACACTTTCCATGCTCTGGATGATTACAGGCACGATAGTCTGTGTTTTCTGATCCGCCACCGCAGAGTAAATCTCCCCACTGGTAGTCTTGAAGCATGCATTTCCATTCACCTACACCTGGGCAATGATTGAGATCTTCTCCCATCCATTGACTCTGGGGGCAGTTAGTATCTTGATCATCTCTTGTAGGGTGAATTACTTTTAAGCGAAATTCTGTTACACCTTTAGTTTTAACTTCTATACCTCCTTCTATAGCCATTATTTATTTTTAAAAGAAAGGGATTTAAATTTATTATTGTAATGGAACTATTGTTTTCAATTTGTAGTGATACACAATATCCTTAAGGATAATTTAAAAAATAGAATTGTTCTTTACTTTCACCTATGGATATTCGATGTTTATCCCCTGCAAAATTCATCTACAGACTAAAGTCTTTAGTTTTCTTTTGCAAGAAATAAAAGAATTAAAGTTAATATTAAAGATAAAAGTTTAATTTTCATAGGAAGGAGTTATTTATACCTTATTTAATTATTTCTATCAAAAGTAAAAAACAGCTTTTCAAAAGTTTTATAAACGCATTATGCCTCTTGTTTAAGATGAAGGTAGGTATCTTGTTTAGCGGGGGAAAGGATAGTTGTTTAGCAATAGAAACAGCCAGAAATAAGGGTTGGGAGATAGCTTATTTATTAAGTGTAAAGCCTACAAGAAGGGATTGTTATTTATTTCATTATGCTACTGTTGAATTAACCAAGGAATTGGCCAATATTCTAGGGATTCCACATATTTATACAACCTGTAGTGAGGCAGATGTTAAAAAAGAAGCCCAGATTGTTTACGATATTGTAAAGAAAAATCCTGTTGATGCTATTCTTTTAGGGGGCATCGGTTTACAGGAAACACAGATTAAGGCAATAAGAGATGTTTTATTTCCTTTAGGGGTAGAGGTATTTGCAACACATACTGGCTTGAATCATGAAGATATATTGAGAGATATGGTGATGAGGGGTTATGAGATTTTAATTACAGAGGTTGCTGCTGATGGACTAGATAAAGACTGGCTTGGAAGGAAGATTGATATTAGAACGTTACCTGAATTGAAAAAGGCTTCTGAAAAATTTGGATTTCATATTGGGTTTGAGGGGGGGCATGCGAATACTTTAGTATTGGGCGGACCAATATTTAATAAAAGCATTAAAGTCTTAGAAAATGAGAAAATAATGGAAGGGGAATTTTCAGGCTTTTTAAAAATTAATAAGTATACAGTAATGGAAAAATATGTAGGCGCTGTTGTTAGGGCTTAATTTTATGAATTTTGGTAAATTATTAATTGATTTTAAAATCATATATGGTTTTTCTTTTTTTAACAAACTATCTAAACATAGATCTATATCTGCAGGAACCAATGTGTTTGAGAAAGAAGATAAATCTTTACACGAGTTTGTGATAAAGTGTATGGTTGAAGAGGGTTATGATCTGTCTAAAAATAGAAGAAAACAACTTACTGTTGAAATGGTTAATGAATCGGATAGAATAATTGTAATGGCTAAGCTAGAAGATTTGCCTTCTTATTTGGACCTAACGAAAGTTATCTTTTGGAACGTTGATGACGCAAAGGATATGTCTTATGAATTCCATTGTAAGATCAGATAAAAAGTTTAGTTATTGAATTGGTAAAAGAAATTGGATAAAATTAATTTAAAGTCTGTTTTGAGAAAAAATGATACGTAAATCCTAATATTTCTTTTGTAATTTTTCTAAAAATAAAGCTAATCTTGGTTCGTTTTTCTGGGGTTTTTGTAGATATTCACAATTTTTTTGTTAATTTTTACAAAAATTTACCATTACGTTATATTAAACAGTTTATCTTTTTTGGTTTAATGATATTATGGGAAACTCTCGATAAAAGCGGTAGATTGATCCATTTATCTATAGAAAGATGGAAACATATTGCAAGAGAACATCCTGAAGTTGCAGATATGGAAAAATTGAAAGAGGTAATTATGAAACCTGATAAAATCACCCTAAGTTTTTATGACCCGGCAAAGGTGAGATACTATTATAAGTTCTTTAAAAAATTGAATCGGTATTTGATGATTGCCGTAAAGTATTTAAATGGTAACGGGTTTATTATAACTGCGTATCTGATGAGGGGGATAAAATGAAAAAACAGAAATTAAAAATGCATTATGATCCGGAAGGCGATTGTTTAGAAGTAACTCTCGGCGATCTAACACCCTCTTATTATGAAGATTTGGGGAAGGACACTTTTAAACGTGTAGATGAAGCTACTGGGGAAGTGAAGGGTTTTGTTTTCTTTAACGTTCAAAGACAAAAAGATAAATTAAAAGATGTTGAAATGGAAATCCCTTTGGCAGGTTCGAAATAGAATAAGCAATTAGATCTAACTATAGCACTATTTTTCTATCCCTTTTTTAATGAGACTTGGTAAATTATTAATTGATTTTAAAATCATATATGGTTTTTCTTTTTTTAATAATTCTTTGGAATAATGACCTGTTAATACTGCTATTGTTTTAACTTTGGCTCTTTTTGCTGCTTTAATATCGTATATTGAATCGCCTACCATGTAAAGAGCTTTTATTTTTAATTTTCTTTCTGCTTTTAAGATCATATCTGGTGCAGGTTTAGAGTTTTTTACTTCATCATAACCTATAATTATGGAGAATAGGTTTAATGGAATTTTAGCTCCTTTTAAAATAGCTTTAATGTTTTTATGAGAACAATTTGAAACTATTGCTAAAGTAAAACATTTTTTTAATTCTTTTAAAGTGCTTATTATACCTGGAATTGGTCTTGCTAAGTGATAGAACTTTTTTATTAAAATTTTATCGTGTAAACTCATAATGTCTTTTACTTTTTCTTTTGGAGCATCTTTAGTTAATATTTTTACAATTTGCTTATGAGGCCTACCTAAAAGTTTTGTAATTAATTTTGGATTTTGTGTTTTATTTAAAATTTTCTTTAATGCGTAATTGTAAGAATTAACATGAACCCTTTCTGAATACACTAAGGTGTTGTCTAAATCAAAACATATCAATGGTTTCATTTTGTTCCTCTATTTTACTTTTCTGGATATAAGGTGGCTATTATTTTATCTATATCTTTTTTTGAAATATTGTTTAGGACACCAAACCCTCTGTAATTATTCTCAATTTCCTTTATTTCCTCTTTGTTTAAATATCCAAAGAATGCACATATCCATCTTAGATAGGCTTGTTCGTCATAGAGAAAATCCCTATTTTCTATTGAAGTTATGATACACTTGATAGCAAGCTTTAATTCATGGAGAGAAATTCTCTTTTCTTGAGCGCCAATGCTCGCTGCAAAGCGTATTGCGTTTTCTAGTGGGTCTTCTTCAGAGTTAAATTCTTTGAATGGGTCATCTATAAAATTTTTTAAGGTATTTTTAACCTCTTTGTCTGTTATCTCTTTATTATGCAGAAAATATTCGGCAATTGTGGATTCTATTGGAAAAAGTATGTAACAGTATTCTTCCATAAGCTCATCGTGAATTGATTTAATTTTTCTGATTTTGTCTGTTTCTTCAATAAGTAGTTTTTTTAAAGGAATATAACTGTATTCTTCTTTATTTCTGTTTGATTCAATTTTATTTTCTTTCAAATTTTGGTCTTTCATTTTACCTTTTTTAGGAATTCCTTGAATGTTAATATTCCTAACTCCGAGATTATAGCTTTAATGTTTTTTTTAGGGATAAGATCAAAGGCTTCATTAATTATTTTTAAATTTTTATTCTTTAAATTCCAAATCTCTTCTGAAGGTCTTTGCTCTATTTTTAGATTTTTATTTGAGAATTTCCAAGAGTCTGCCAAGATATATAATGGTTTTTTGTAATGGTTTGAAATATCTGCAACTAGAGAAGAACCAACTTTGTTTATTACTCCTTTATTGTTAATCCAGTCTGCTCCGACTAAGATAATATCCGTGTTTTTAATCGCTTCGGGCATTTCTGAATCATCATATAAGCTAACATTAATGCCTTTTGAAATTAATTCTTTAGCTGTTTTCCTTCCTTGAAATAAAGGTCTTGTTTCTGTGTTGTGAACTCTAAATTTATGTCTTTTAAAGGCGTTTATTAAGGCAAAAGTTACAGTAGAAGAATGACAGTGAGTATAGATAATTTTTGCTTTTTTTATTATTTTAAAAGCATAATTCGAAATTAATACTTTGGAATTATCTAAATGTTGTAAAGAATCTTTAATGCCTTCATTTAAATCCTTGAATTTCAAAGCATTTTTTATTGAATTTTGCAGTAAAGGTTCTGTGGGTCTTAGGGATATTATTGTTTTAATTGCTTTTTTTGACGGATTTAATTTTAAGGCTTTTAATCCTGCTTTAGCTACTGCTTCAGCCCCTTGAATCTTTAAATCTTTAATGTCTTTGCAGATCTTGTTAAATTTTATCATTTCCTGTTTTTAGTTTCTTTTTTGTTAGTGATGTATCTTTTATTTGATCTTAGTAAACTTTTCTTGGAGTTTTCTTTGAAGGGTCTACCTTTAGTTCCTTTTTTCATAGTTTCACCTATTTAGAATTTATTTTGAAGTTTATAAAGATTTATTCAGGCTTTGTGGAAACATGTTGAACTTGTATGGTCTGTATATTTGTAGTGTGATATAGTTTTTTATTAATTTTGAGAAATTTCTCTTTATTTCTATTATTGTTTTTTTAAAGGTTTCATGATCTTCGGTATCAATGTTGAATATTGCATCGTAATTGCCTATCATTCGTGAATAAAACCAGATATTTGGATGATTCTTGCAATATTCAAAGAATAGTTTCTCATTTTCTTCTGTGGCTATATTAAACGTTAGCAATACATAATTCCATATGAACCCACTTTGCTCAGGATTTAGAAATATGACATAACTTTGGATTATCCCTAACTTTTCTAGTCTCTTAATTCTTAATGCTATTGCATCAGGACTTTTTTGTGTTAGTTTTGCAATATCAACTATTGGAGTTCTTGCATTCTCTCCCAGAGCGCTTAATATTTTTTTGTCTATAGGGTCAACTTTAGCTTCTTCTGGTTTTGATCCGAAATACATTGGTTTTCTTGTCTTGTTAGAGGGCATTTGAATTAGATAGTCTCTAAAGAAGAAATTTGATTTAACTAGCAAAAGGACTTCTCGATTGGCAAAATAATAGCCGAATTCTTTGCTTATTGAACTAAGAATATCGTTAAATTCTTCTGGTGTTTTTACTATGATGTTGATGTTTAAATCATACATACCTTCGACATCCGTGACCAGCTGGGTGTTCTGATGTTTGGTTAAATAATTTATAATTTCTCTTTCAATTTCTGGTGTTGTGTTTTGAAAACGGTAAAATATCTTGTAGGTAGTCACGCCCAGATTTGCAGTATTCATTAAAGTCATAAACTTGTTAATAATACCTGCTTCAAGTAGCCTTTTTATCCTGTAGTTTACGACTTCTTTTGACAGACTTATGATCTTTCCGATCTTTGATGCTGATTGTCGTGAGTTAATATCTAATTGGTAAAGCAGATTCCTATCCTTCCTATCCAATCTTAGCATAATTTATCATAAGCTTATTTACTATTTAAATTTATCGGTTTTGATGTAATTTTTAATGAAATATTTTATTAAATACTAATAATATTTATCTTGAAGTGATTAAAATGAAAAATGAAGATAAATTACATTATAGGTCTAGGAGTTATCATATTTCTAAATACTTTCTAACGCCTTATATAGTGATTAAAGCTTATCCATTGCCTTTGGGAATCGGATTTGATAGAGTTTCCGAATTTAATATTACTTATTTTAGGTTTGGCGATGATACTAATAACCGGAGATATTTGGTTATCTCAAAGGGAGTGCTAAATTGTGATAGTAATCCTTTGATTAGGATTAATTCGGCTTGTCCTTGGGGAATTTTGGGATCTGTTCAGTGTGATTGCAGTTGGCAATTTGAGGAATCAAAAAGAATTTTAGATAAAGATGGTAGCGGGGCGATTATTTATGCTTTTGATCATCTGGGTAAAGGTGTCGGATTAGAGAATCATTCTATCATTAATGCAGAGGAGCATTTAAAGAATCCAAATAAACCGCTTTATGAGAAGGATATCTGGGCAGATCCTTTTATTAGATTCGGAGGTAAATTAGATTATCGTGTTTTCGATGATGTGATAGATATCATAGGACATTTTAATATTAAAAATATGCGTTTACTTACGAATAATCCATTAAAACTTAATTTATTTGAGAAATATGGTATAACTATTAAAAGAGTTCCCTTAGAAATGCCACTTATTATGTTTAATAAAAAAGAATATGTGCTCAAAAAGGAAATCGGTAAGCATATGTTAATATTATTTAGTTAAATGATCAAAAATAATTATATCGGTTTCTTTAGGGGTATTAAATTTGTTTTAATTTATTTTGTGATGTCTAGTAATATCAACTGCTCTTAATATTTGTTTATATCCTTTGTCATCTGTATCGTTTCGTGATACTGCAAGATTACTAATCTTACTTTTCTTTGTTGTTAAAAACGATTTAAGTTGTATTTTTTTACTAGCATCTAAAATTTCTATCCCTAGAAGATTGTCATTTTGATCTAAGTCTAGGATAGTTGAGTCGTTAATCTTCTTATTTTTAGCAAAATCTCCTTTCTTTAATTCGATATACATTGCGTCCGCTTCTTCATCGTATTTTATCTTCATCTTATTCCCAATAGATTGTTATTACCTTTATATCTCTTTCTGTTCTTTCACAACAAACCTCTATTGCTCCCCTGTTTAGTCTTTTTCTATAAAGATACTTTCCATGTTTCTTCAGTGTTATATCTGAATATTTTATAGCATCTATTACTTCTTCTTCCGTTATCCCTCGTCTTTCAATTTGATCGAGAGAGTGATAAGTAAAAATGATATTCATTCTTACTCCTTTGGATTGTATTGTGTGATAGACAGGATTTTGTAATCAAATTTTCTTTCCTGAAATGTAAATTGGACAGCGTCGTTAACTTTTTTTGTTAATAAATTTTGAACTATTTGGCTGCTGATTGGAACCTCATTTAAATCTTTAAAAGCTAAATCTTCTGCTACAATGTTCATTGAAATTTCTCTGTTTTGAATTCTATCTTCTAGCTTAATTGAAGTTGATAATGAGACTTCTGTTGGATTTTCTGGTGATTCAACAACTTCAAATCGTTTTATTTTTGAACCCCATTGACCTGATTCTGTCATAAAATATTGTGTTAACTCATATAATCTTAGACCGTAACCAAATTTTCCATATGGCATATCAAATAGTGGTTTGTCACCAATATTCCAATTTTTAGCTCTTTTTGCTTCTCTAAAAAGATAATCTAATCTTTTTTCTACACGCTTTAATTGGTAAGGGGTTATTGGTATCTTTGGTGAGTCTTGTGATTCTTCCCTATGTTGCTCAAAGTTTCCTTGTATCAGATAAAAGAGAGTAATTTGAGCTGGGCTTTGGGTATTATTTCCTGTTGTAAAGTTAATTACTGTGTCAAAGATTGGATTTGTCTTTTTTATCATAGATGTAGTATATTGAAGTGTTTAATATTATGTAACTGTAAAAAATTGTAAAAACTAACGAAAAAGTTGTAGAAACCTTTAATAAATCCGGAAATCCTTCAGAAATAGTGGCTAAAATTGAAAAATTTCCGGAAAATTCAGAATTTAGTAAAAGGGATTATGTTAAATGGATTGCTTTAGTGTTGTTTATAGGCTTAATAGTCTTTGTTTTTCTTTCTGAAAAGGTGTTATTCTCTGATGTTCCTCAATATTTGGGTGTTGGGAAGGAATTTGCTGAGATAAGCCATGCAAAGGTTCGTAATACGCCTGGATGGATATACGGGTGGTTTTTGGGTAAAATATTAAGTATTTCCCCTAGTATTACAGCTGTTAAGATTCTGAATTTAATCTGGTTTTCATTAAGTTTATTAATCTTGTATTTAATTGTTAGAAGATATGAAGTTTTATTACTTTATTTAGCTTCACCTTTAGTTTGGTATTTAGCTCCTTGGACGAATCCATTGCATTTTATTTCACTTTTGTTCTTGATTACTTATTATCTGTTTTATAAGGATAAATTTTTATTTTATTTAATTGGCAGTTTATTACTAGGATTAGCAACAGCTATATGGTGGCCTGCTTTTTACTTTTCAGTATTTTTCTTTTTAAGCTTCATGTATGACAAGAGGTTTTATAATGTATTATTAAATTTAATTGCTTTTTTAATTACATTTTCTATTAGGATAATATTTGATTGGTATTATTTCTCAATGCCATTTTTTTCAACTTTAAGAGGGCTAGGAAGTAACTTGGCTTTTTTAGTTGGAGAGGCTCCTGATGGATTACCTGAGCATAGTATTCTGAAATATTTTATGATACTAGTCATAATGACGCCTTTGATTTATAGACTAGCTTTTGTAAATTGGGTAAAAGAAAGAAAAACTGGAATATTTTTGATATTGTGCTTAGTATTGTTCTTGTTTAATTTTCAATTTAGATTTTTTATGTCTATAATGCCTATAGTTGTATTATTAATTGGATCTAAGGTAAGTAAAAAAGAGTTAATTTTTGGATTAGTTGTTAGTATTGTAGTCGTTTTATTTTTAACTTCTGGCTATTTTTCAAGCAGAGATAAATTAATTACTGATGATTTAAAAGAAATTGAAAAAGATTTTTATAATGAAAGATTTATTGTTGGTTACGAAGGTGGAAGCGAGGAAGAGGCAGCTTATTTAGATACTTTATATTTTGGTGATAAGATTAAGGAATTTATTAGATACAGCGAGTATAAACTGTGGTTGAAAAATGATAATTTGTTTAGAGAGTATAAATTTGAGAGCAAGAGCAAGATAAATGATTTGAGAAAATTACAATTGAATTTAAAGTATTTAGTTAATGGGGATAATGATTTTAAAGATGTTAAGTATTGGATTTTAATTAAGGATGGAAATGCTGATAGCGATTTTAAACTTGTTAAAGAATATAAGGTTTTGAAGGTATTTAAAAAAAGTTAATCTTCGTATAGCTCTTTTAAACTTTCTAACTCTTCTTGGAATTTTTCTCTTAATTTTTTTCGCATATACCAAATATTCGCTGAAACTGAACCTGTTGAAATTCCTAGTCTAGAAGCAATATCTTTATATCTTTCTCCGCCTATGTAAGCTCTAAGACACTTTTTTCCATTGGAATCTGGCCCATTATTCAAATCTGATAAAATACTTTTAACAATCCTTTCTTCTCTTTCTTCCTGAACCCCAATTTCAAGAAGATTGCTGTTCTTTGTTTCTCTTTGGACTAAACGGTCTAGACAAATAAATCTTGGTTGTTTTTTTCTTGTAATATCCCCCTTGCTGTTCCTATATTCTCGCCAATGAGTTTTTGCTAAATATTTACTAGCCTTATGATGTGCGATAGCCGCAAGGTATGATTCAATTTTTCTTTCTTTATCAAAGTTGCCATCTGTAAGTGCTTTCCAGAGGCTAAGGAATACTTCCTGAGTTAAATCCTCTATTGGCAATCTAAAATAACCATTTTCAAAAACACCCATTACATAATTCCTACATTCTCTATATACCTTTGTGAAATATTCTTCATTTCCATTAGATTGCATAGTTGTGCGAATTTAACCGTCTTTATAACCTTTCTGAAAGAGCTTATTCAATATATATAAACGAATTTGATTAGATTTAAAAATACCTAAAATTAAGGCTTTTTATGAATGAAGAGAATTTAGTAAGGCATTATGACCAATTATTTAGATTTCAAGATATAGACTATAGAAGCAGGAATATAAGGAAGTTAATAAGGAAATTCTTACAGGGAGGAAGTGTATTGGATGTTGGCTGCGGAACAGGGCATTTATTGAGGGAATTAGCAGAAGAAGGAAGGGAAGTAACCGGGGTTGAACCTTCAAAGGATTTATTTGAGTATTCAAAGAAAGTGTGTGAGAAAAATAAAAAAATTAAGTTATATAATCTAGGTGGAGAGGACTTAAGTGGATTAAATAAAAAATTTGACAATATAGTATCTGTTGATGTAATAGAGCATGTTGAAGATGATGTTAATCAGATTAAAAGTTTTTATAACGTATCCGGGCAGAACGCTTTTGTTGTAGTGTTAGTGCCTGCTTTTCAGTTTTTATATGGTGAAAGAGATAAAAAAATAGGGCATTTGAGAAGATACAGCAAAAAAGAGTTAATTGAAAAGATGAATATTAATGGTTTTGAAATTGTTAAGAGCAGATATTGGAATTCTTTAGGGTTTTTAGTTTATTTCTTATTTGAAAAGATTTTAAGGAAGAAAATTCCTGAGGGGCATAGGTATAATGAGAAGAAAGGAGTAAACTTATTGATAAATAAACTATTGGATTTGTGGTTTAGGGTAGTTGAGAATAACTTTTCTTTTGGGTTTGGTTTAAGCTTATTAATTGTAGGCAAGAAAGTTAACAAGAAATAATAAACTGTGATTTTGAAGTGAATATTGATTTAGATTCTAGTTCTGGTAAGATAAACTTGTTATTTTTGTTTTCTTTTATTATCTTATCAAATGGGTTGTAGTATATCATCTCTTTGTTTAGTGAATCATTTGAAAATCTTTCTTTGTTGACTAAAATGTGAGTAATATTGTATTTTTCACACAAATCTTTAATATGTGTTTCTTCATCAGAGTAATAGGCTGTGAATAAATCTGTTAATCTTATTTTTATCTTTTCATAGTAATTCTTTGCAAATGGGATGTTTAATTCATCATTTATCAAGACAGATCTTTTTGAAAATAATGGGATACAGTCTAAATCCTTTGGATAACCTGCAATTAGTGCATCTTTTGGCAGTGTTGAAATGAAATTGTAAATCTCTTGATCATGGCATATGGTTAAGTCTCTTCTTAAATGCGGGATAAATATCAAAAATAGCAGAAAAGAGATTAAAATTAATTTTTTTAAGTTGAAATCAAACTTATTTATTCTGTTAGATATAAAAAATATTAAAAACAAGTAAACTGGAAGCGAATATCTTATGGGGATATAGATTTTGAATAATACTGCAAAAGACAAGAAGTATAATATCAAACCTGAAAGAGCAAATATTTTTATTTTTTTATCTAAATTGTTGTTTGTCCTGATGAACATTGAGAGTATAGATAAAATGATAAGAATGGCTATGGGGTTTTTTGTTAATGAAAATTTAATGCCTGTGTTGTATGGCTTTATTATTGAAGATAGACCGTCTATTACAGGTATTTTTCCACCTATTTTGAATTCCTCCATTTTGATTACTTCTTTAAAATTATAGAAAGATCCAATTTCCTTGTTTTTTGGAATTGATAAGTTTGAAATAATTAATACACTCAATAAAGCAGTTATTAAAAGGTAAATAAATTTCTTTGATTTTAGATTCTTGATTATATTTTTGTTTATGAAGGTTAAAGAATAAGTTGAAAGCATGATTAGTGTTGATGGGGGGTATAAGAAAGATGATATTAAGATGGTTATTAAAGCAGATATATCTTTATCTTTTAAGAAAAAATAGAGAAATATTATTAATAACGGCAAGAAGAATGATCTTGATAATCCGCCTGAGAATAGTTGAAGACTCCAGGAGAAAAGGGTAAACAATATAGAAGATATAAAGGCTGTTTTTTCATTGAATAAATGCTTTGATGTTAAGTAAAAGAATATTAAAGATATTAAGAATAAAATTATTGGCAATATTTTTGTAATTAAGATAAAATCAATGAATTTATCTAATGTTGAGTATAATAATTGAATTGCTTTTGTTGAGCCTATGCCTGCAAGAGCATGATCTGCAAGAATATCGTTTTTGAATAAATCTGAATCATTAAATTGGGGGATTATAAAAAGAGCAGCTCTTACATCATCATTTACAATATATCTCGAAGTAAAGGCAATTGATTGCAATGAGACTGAAAATAACAGGCTGATTACTATTAGTATTATCAAATATTTATTTTTCATTAAATAGATGCAACCTATACGGTTTTTAATGTTTGTGAATACAAAACTATCAATTTCATAAGCCTTAAAAATAGCATCTGTAGAAGGTTGAAGATGTATAAAATTGTAGATAGCATCTTTGGATTAGGAAGAGTTATGGAATGGGTTAGAATAGTGATAAACAACAACTTTAGAGTTATTAGGTCAATGATAAGAGAGAATTTAAGTGATAATGGAAGTGTATTGGACATTGGATGTGGGACTGGTTATTTCTCAAGATTATTTAAAAATGCAAAATATGTAGGGATTGATAGCTCTGAAGAGTATGTTTCTTTTGCTAATAGGAAATATGGGGGGAAGTTCTTTGTTATGGATGCGACAAAGATGAATTTCAATAAAAATGTTTTTGATGGGGTATTGATGGTGTCTTTTTTACATCATATACCTGATAATGAGCTGAAGAAGATTTTTAGTGATGTAAAAAGAGTGTTAAAAAAAGATGGTAAATTAATTATAATAGATCCTGTTCCTGTAGAAGAACAGAGCAATTTTATCAGAAGGTTTATTTTTAAGAATGACCGGGGAAATTACGGGAGGGGAAAGGCTAAAATAGTTGAATTATTAAAAACTTGTTTTAAATTAGATAGATATGAGGTAAGGAACTCTTTAACGTGCACATTACAATTGTATGTGTGTAAGGGAATATAAAATGGAAAACTTTGAGAAGTGGAATGAAGAAATGTTTAAGAAGTGGGGTAATGAAGAGAGATATATAAAAAATAATTTCATTGTCCGCTTTGTTGAAAAGAAAAGGGTTCAAGACTTATTAAAAGGCTTAAATGGTGATGAGAAGGAGATACTGGAAATGGGGTGCGGGAATGGATTTATATTATCAAGAATTAAATTTGGAAAAAAAACCGGTGTTGATTTCAGCAAGACTGCAATAAAATCGTGCAAAGATAAGTTTAATGGACTAAGTGATTTTGAATTTTTTTATGGGGATGTTGAAAAAGTAGATTTAAAAAAGAAATTTGATGCTGTAATATGCAGTGAAGTTCTGGAACATGTTAATAACCCTGATAAAGCGATAGATAATATGATAAAGCATTCGAATGGGAAGATATTAATAAGTATACCCAATGATAAATTAACAGATTTTCTTAAAAAAACTTTAATAAAATTGAGAATATTCGATATTTTCTTTAAAGGATTACCTAGAGAGACAAATGAGTGGCATATACATAATTTTACATTTAATAGTATGAAAAACTTATTGAAAGATAAGGTTGAAATTGTCAAAATAAAAAAATCTCCATGGTTTTTTTTGCCTTTGAAGTATGTGGTTTATTGTAGAGTTAAGGATTTTTAAAATTGTAGTTCAGTTAATAGCTGCTAAAATATCTTCTTTTTTAAGATGAGGATATTCTTTTAATATATCTTCTGTTCTCATACCTGATGAAAGCAATTCCAATATAAATTCGACTGATATTCTTGTGCCTTTTATAATTGGTTTTCCATTTAGTATCTCTTTATCTAATATTATTCTTTCTTGCATATATCGGAGTTGGTTTACGGGTATTTAAAATTATCCTCTTTTAAGTTTTCCAATTAAAAAGCCTAAACCATAGGAGTAATGAATAGCTAAGAAGATTAAAATAAATAATGGAAATGCTAATGGTTTTTTTATTGATAACAGTAAAGAGTTTAAAATAACTAAGATTAAGTAAATTGTTAAAGGAACAATAAAAATCCAATTTAGTAAGTAAAGAAAAGGAGTTAATACTGTATAAATAATCCATACTGCAGGAGAAAAGAAGATAATGGTTTTAAAATTTAAACTTAATCTGTTGTTGAGGTAACGCATTACGTATCCGTAATTATAATGTTGTTTTATTAATGCCTTAAAATTCTTTCTTCTTTTGTGATAGATGTATAAATCCGGAGAATAAGCGATTTTGTAATTGTTCTTTTTTAATTCTAAGAATAATTTTGTGTCTTCACCTGGCCAGATATTTTCATCAAAGCCATTAATTTTGTTAAATACGTCTTTTTTAATAAAGAAATTTGCAGTGGTTATATGATTTTCTGATGCGTTAAGATTTAGTTTTGATTTTTTATATCTCTTTGCCATAAAAGAAGAGGATAAAAATGTCTGCATTACTAGACCAACTGATTTTCCGAAGAATGAATCGTCTTCGGGTGTTAATTGCGGGCCGCCTGCTGCTGATATTTCTGGATATTGCTTGAATAAATTCTCTGCGTTTTTTAATAAATCCTTATTTATTATACAATCATCGTCTATAAATGCCAAAATTTCTCCCTTTGCTTTTTTAACCCCTTGATTCCTGTTTTTTGAGGCATTTTTACTTTCTATCACAAAGATTTCATACTGATTTTTAGGGTAATCTATTTCTTTAAGGCTATTAAGAACTTTACAGTCTCTTCCAGGCTCTAAGGCAACTATTATTGAAAACTTTTTATTTTCCATTTGACCTTCTGGTTAAAAATATATTTAAAAGCTTTGTTAAGCTATCTTCTTGCTATTTGTAGATCTTGATTAGGATAATCTTTTTCAAGATATTCTGGCTTGAATTTAATGTCTTTTGGATACTGGATTTCCCATATTCTAATAGGTCCTATAAATCTTCCACTATATATCCCGTAAGGAGACCAGATGCTATAGTTGTTCGGTGTTATTGATGGATCATAGACCTTCTTGAAATGCTTCCAATCTTGTTGATTGTCTAAAAGGTATAGTTGAGAGAATAATGTTCTTGAAACTTTAGGAGAAAGGTAAATAAAGGCACCTAAATCATTTACATTTAAACCATTGCTTGTTTGCTGGAGTATTGGAAGGAATCTTAAGCAACCATCAAAGCTGTCTTTTGTTTTTGGGAATTTTTCAAGTTTATTTTGTAAGTAGATGCAATTAACGGGAACTTCTATCTGCTTGCCTTGATAATAAACGATTGCTGTCGGTTGCTTGAAGGATATTGTTTTTGTTCCATTCACATCTGTGTTTAATACTTCTACCAAAACGGCTATTATTGCTGCTTGATTTTCAGGGATTAATTTGTCATTTATTATAAAATCCTGGTCTATCATTGATTGTCCTCTGAAAACAAATAACTGACCGTCTCTTGTTTCTTTTGATTGTGATTGATCCATAGCAAAAGTGCCTAAGATAGAGTATCTGTCATAATTTTCATCAGAGCCAATACTAGAATAAGCAGGGAATTTACCAACTTCTTCATCAACTATTAACAAATGGGTTGCATTATGTGCATATAAAAATTCTAATGCTTCTGTTTCATTTTGGGCTAGAAGTGCGTGCCTGCCTAATAAATGATTCCAATAAATTATTATATTTCCTCCGTCTGTTAATGTTGCACGATCTGCACCATCTTGGACCATGTAACCATAATCCCACCAGTGAGCAAAGACAGCATTTTCTGGTGTATTTTCTCTTATCCATTTTCCTGCGTGCTGCCATTGGACGCTATAAATTGGACCTACTCCTCTTGCCATTCCATAGCCGTTTTTTGTAAAGAAAATGAATGTTCCTTGAACAATAGGAATAAATAATACTATTAAGATGATTGTGGCAACTATACCTATTCTTAAATTCTTATTTATGATTTTTTCAAATTTTAAAAGTTGGTTAGATATTTCTGATATAAAGAAAGAAGCCATTATTGTTATTGAAGGGACTAATGTAAAAAGGAATCTTACTGAGGTTCTTGCTGCTACAATCATTATCAAAAATAATATTAACATTAAGATGTAGTCTTCTCTTAAATTGTTTAATTCCTTAAAGTTTTCCTTGTCCTTTTTGTAAAGGGTTAAATAAAAATATAGTGAGGCTAGTATAAATAAAATAACTCCGCCGTAATAGAATAAGTAAGAGATATTATTCTGGCCATTTAGTATTGAGCTTTCTGAGTAGCTTGATAATGTAAATGAAAGAATAAATATTATAAAGATTATTGTGAATTTATATTTTAAAGGCCTTATATGTTTGAAGAGGTTGTAAAATAAGAGCATTGAGCCTAGCATGAATAATACTATGTAATTTGAGGTGTAGCTGCCTTTCCAGTCTGTGAAATATGGCTGCTTGTTTTCTGCAACTGTTACAGCCCATCTATTAGTCATTTTCGTTGATAATTTTGAGATAAATCCTAATGCTTCTCCCTTAAATTTCTCTGAACCTAAGGTGATGCTCATGAATAATGAGCCTAATATTAAGCAAATAATTAAAACTGCTAGGCTTAATGGGACTTTTTTTGATAATAATTCAGAATATTTTTTATTTTTGTTTATTAGTGATAATATTAAAGAGTATATTAAAATTGCAAATGGCGTTGCATAAAGATAAGATGTAAAAAATGTTTTTATTCCTCCGTATTTTGTGGTTAATAATCCTAAGAAGATGAAAACAAATAAAAACCAAGAAGCATAGGAGACTAAATCTTTTTTATTGTATTCTTTTATTAAGATTGTTATTAAATATGTAAAGGGTATTGCTGTGATAACAAAGATAACTCCGCCCCATGATAGGCTTAATAATCCTGTTGTTAATCCTGAAAGCAAACCAAAAATAATTGTGTTTTTGAAGCATTCTGATTTTATGGATTTAACGTAAAAGTATAATGCCACGAATATTAATAACATGCCTAATGGTTCTTTGTCTGAGAAACCAGCAACTGTTCTTGTTAAATAGGCAGGCATTACTGAGAGAAAGGCTGTTGCTAGAATTGCTGTTAAATTGTTAAAAATTAATCTTACTAACAGAAAAAAGAATATTGAACCTAGGATAAATGTGATTAAAGGGTATAAAACTGAGTGAGTAAAGCCAATTGTTACTTTTGGATTAAAAAAATTTGCTATTTTATATAAGTAAGCTGAGAAATATGAAACACCTGTGTCAATGTATTTTATATCTAAGCCTACAGGATAGCTTCTTTTATAATCAATATCTGGCAAAGAGCCGTCTTTAGCTATTATTTCTGCATACCTGTTGAATAATAAAGCATCTAAGTCTGCAGGAATGTAGTCATTTGTTGTCTGGTCTTTTAATAAACTTAAATTCTGTATTCTAATGTTTGAGCCTATATAGAGAATTATTATTAATAAGACAAAGAATATCCAGGTTTTCCTTTTTTTAATTAAATCTAGTAAGGCTTCTTTTCTTTTTGTTAGAAGCTCTTCTTTTGTTTCTGAATCCATCAAAAGTAGCTTATTAAAAGGGTTTATAAGAGTTGTTGTAACACTTTAATAAAAACTTTGGATTTACCTAATCATGAACCTTTTAGCACTTTTATTTCCTGCAAAAGAAAACTAAAGACTTTAGTCTGTAGATGAATTTTGCTTAATTTTTACAGTTACTACATCTTTGTGTTGTTCCATGTGGATTGACAGTTATTAATAACTTACCAGCATTTTCAGCTTTGTAAGTTGAAAACTGCCTTAATTTATTCCAAGAAGCATCACTTATTGATTTTGATAAAGTTTCTTTGAACTCTTCAGATAATCCTGAATCCCTGATAATGTTTTTGATTTCATTTTTTATTAATTTACAAGATTGTTTTGTTAATGGAATATGTATCTTGGTATGTTTTGAAAATACTGTCAACAGAAGTATAAATTGTAGAGAACTCTTTTGCTAACAGTCTAAATCTTTCTGAATGACTTTTAGGAGAATATCCTTTTTTTCTTAAAATTATTAAGTCGCAGATTTGTGTTATTGCTTTGAAGTATGCAGTAACTGCTAATTTAAATCTTGATTTATTTTCTTCGTCTATAGCTCCATTGAAGAATTCACTGAAGCCCTCTTTTAAATTTTGTTCGGTAGTCATTTTATTATGGTAAACTTTAAGGTGTTTAATGGCTTTTTGTTTAACATGGTAAAAAACAACTTTACTGAAATTGACTTTAAGGATAGTGGGTTGTTATTCAGACTGGATGTATCTCCCTAAACTACTAAATTTACTTAGGTCTGACTTTGGGATTACAATCTCTCTCTTTCCTTCTTTAGTTATGATCTCCAGCTTCCATGTTTCTTCTATTTGCAAATTTCTATTTGGAGAGATATGTATGATGTTTAACTCTTCAAGATTATCAACTTCATTAATCCCGCCATCTTGCTGTAAAATATTTTTTATTTCATCAATATTTTCTTCTTTTGTTGGAAGTATGAACTCACTCCCCCTTCTTGAGTATATCTTTTTATTTTTTACACCTGGGAAAGCAGTATCAATAAATGATTTTGTAACTATCCACTCACTTGTTGTCAATTCTCTTCGTTTTCTATCAGCGTCCGCTACACTCTGCACCAAACCTTGATAGAAATTTTGCATTATGTCTCTATTTTGGGCAGGCTCAACCCTAATAACTGGATTTCCTTTAACTTCCTTTTCTTTCTTTATTCCACCTACCTCAACTTCTTGAACAGTTAAACTCTTTACTTTACTTCCTATTTCTCTTAGTTTTTCTCCGGTCATACTTGCAACATCTTTTGGGGTTAAATCTATTGCATGAATTTCTAGAGGCTTTCCAAAGCTCTTAAATAACGGCTGCTTTCCCATTAATACCTTTGGGTTTCCTATATTGTCTATCAATAATTTTAATCTGCCTTGCTCTATGATCTTATTAAAAGCAAAACTTCCTTTAATATTTTTTTCCAGATAATTATCCAGGTCTTTTTGAAGCTTTGAATTTAAATCAGCTATTCCTGTTCCAATAACAATATCTCCTCTCTCCCCAATCATAATATCCATTGTTTTAGAGTAACTGTCAAGATTTTTGAGAATTGTCCTGTATTCCTCTGGGATTTCACCGAAATTTGTTTCATAAATCTTTGTTAGTATATCCACCATATCTTCTTTTAACAATACTTTTCCCTTTGAAATAACCCTAGCTGATTTTTTAGTCTTTAATTTTTCTTCCCCTGAACGAATATCAACGGACTGTTCAATATTTGACCTATAAGAAACTACAACCCCGCTGCGTATTTTTTTGATATCCATGCTCGCTTTTTTTAGGATGGGATAACTAACACTTGTTTTTGCAAAGCTTCCTAAAGAAACTTCTGTTGGACTTGCCGCTCTTCCGGATTCTAGATTCAAGTATTCTACTCCCCCTTGAGTGTCGAAATTAATAGAATATATTCTTTCAAGCGCATCTTCAAAAGCTATTTTTGTTTCACCTTTCAATTGCCCATCTTCTACGAACCTTTTTTTTATTTCAACTTTTAATTCTTTTTTCCCTTCAAGATTGATTATTTGATCAGGTGTAATCCTAATTTTTAATGGCTCTCCTTTCATTGATTCTTTTGAATGGATAACCAAAAATTCCTGTCCATTTTCTTTAATCAAACCAATCTTACTTAAAGCACCAGAACCTTTAAGTAAATCAGGACCTATTAGAATCTGAAATGGATTACTATCTTTACCTTTTATGGAAATACCTTCATTGAAGCTACTGCGATCTACAAATAAGTTATTTGTTTCGTATATAGCTCCATATTTTCCAGCTTCTGAGGATATTATTTCCCCAGTTTGGTCCAGCTTAACAACTACAAGATTGTTGTCTCTATCTAAGAAAAGTTCTTTTGATTGGGCATTAACAATTAAGCTAAATAATAAGAATACTATCAAAACTACTAATACAAGCCTCTTTTTTGACATGGTTTTAATTAATTTTTTAAGTTTAAATATATTACTAATTTTATTGATTACTTTAAAGTGGTGTAAAAAAGAAGGTTTATAAATGCAGATTTATCTTAAAATGTATGGATGATACTGAATATACTACAAGGGATTTTTTAAAAATGGCTGCAGGAGTTTTAGCAGGCTTAATTCCTGGCTGTAAAATAAGGCAAGTTGTTAGAAGGACTAAAATTGAGCCTATAGAAGCTATAGCTAAAGAAGAGAGTTTAAGGGAAAAATGGGAAAAAGTAATTAATTTAGAAGGAGTTCCATTAACTAGTGAATTCTTAAATAAATATGCTAAGTTTCTTGAAAGGGAATCTTTAGACGGATTATTGGTTGGAAAACCTTTGGGGGGGGTTAACAGAAGGATTTATGAAGAGGTAGGAAGAGGTTGGGACTTGTTCAATAATAATGCAATACCGGAAAATTATAATCCTTTAGTTTTTATTAAGTTAGTTACAACCGTTACAGGGCTAAATGGGTTACTAATGCCTGGAGAAATTTCTGAAATATTTGGGCTTAATGAGGAGCATTCTTTATATAAGGATTTAAGAATTAATTTTAATAGATATACTAATGATGAAAAGGCAAGAATAATGTTAAATTATGCTTTGTTAATGGTGCATCAAAAATTAGAGCCTGTTGTTAGCCTTGAAGTTGAGCCAAATGCTATCTTAGAAAATTTAAGAAATGGAAAGGGTGATTGCATAGAATATAGTTATGCAACTATGGGGGTTTATCTTGGCTTTTGTGATTTGTTAAGACGTAATGATTTAAAAAAAAGAGTAAGGGCTGTTGTTGGGCCCATGATAAATGAATATAATAGCTTAGATGTTATGCATTGCTGGATTGATCTTTTTTATGAAAAGAGATGGAAGAGTTACGAAACAGTTAGTTCTGATAAGACTGGAAACGGTGATTTAGATCCTAATAGTAATGTATTGGTTGAATTAAAAGAGATTGAAGCTAAACATAAGCTTTGCATTGTTCCTTTAATAAGCACAGAAGTAACCAAGAAAGGCATACAACATAGGATACATGTTTTACCTAGGGATTAAACTTTGAATTCTTTAAACTAAGCTTTTTGAGTGTTCATCTTAGGAGATTATCTATTTTATTAATCCATTTAAACCTAAGATATTAGTAAATGTTACATCACAATTTTTTATTGTGGTCTTTCCTTCAACCCCCTTATAAAAAACCACCATAGCTTTTTTTGGGCGATACATATCTATAAATGTTAAGAGACTCTTCTCTATTTTTTTATCAGGCAAGGTTAGTTTTACCTCAACAGGTATAATATCTGAATCTTTTTCTATGATAAAATCAACCTCTGCCTTTGATTTTGTTCTCCAGTATTTAGGAAAAAGCCCTAGCTTAATTAGTTCTGATAATACATAATTCTCAAATAACTTGCCATCTATTTCTGCATCGAGTTTTTTAGCAATGGTGTTTCTGATGCCATTGTCAACAAAATATATCTTGGGCTGTTTTTTAATTTCTTTTAATTTGTTTTTGTAAAATGGGATTACCCTTATAATTAAGTAACTTTTTTCCATAGCGTAGAGATATTTTTTAATAGTTTGAAATGACACTTTAATTGTATTCGCTATCTTCTCGTAAGAAAGCAATTCTCCAAGGTTTATTGAAAGATATCTAGTGAACTCTTCTAGTGAACTGATATCTTCTATTGAAAAAGTTCTGGCTATGTCTTTTAATACCATTGTTTCATAAAGATCTTTAAGGATAATCTTTCTTAGTTCTATGTCCTCTGTTAACACAACCTTCGGATAACCCCCAAAAACCATATGTTCCCAAACGTTTCTTTCAGTGATTTGGGGATTAAGTTCTTTTTGTTTTTTGGATTTTAAAAATTCGGTAATTGAGAATGGATAAAGTTTTACAATTGAAACTCTGCCTACGAGATAAGATAATACTTCTTTGCCTAGTATAATCTCCGAAGAAGAGGTAACCCAAATAGTTTTACCTTTTTCTGCTAAATACTTCAATTTTCTTCCAGCATCTTCGCAATATTGCACTTCATCTAAGACAGAAATTTCATTATTCTCTAGGTATTGATGCTCAAACTTTTTGATATCCTCGTTAAACAAGTTTTTCATATCCGGGTCATCAAAGAAAATATATGCTGCTTTTTTCCCTGCTATTTGTTCTTTCAAAAATGTTGTTTTTCCAGCTTGCCTTGGTCCAACTAGGGCTACAATGGGGTAGATTTTAGCTACCTTTTCAAAGATTTCTTTGATTTCTCTTTCTATATACATGAAATATCTAATCAATTTAAGGGTTTATAAATATTACTAAAGTTAAAGTCAAGTTTAACAATAGTCTTACTAAAGTTAAAGTCAAGTTTAACAATAGTCTATAACCCTTTGAGTTTAACTTTTTGAGTGCTCATCTAATTTGTTTTCAGCTATTTTTTCAATTTTGTTCAGGATTTCATTTGGGATATCTGCCTTAAGATCCTCTTTTAACTCTTTTAGAAAATCGTATAATGACAATGGATAGAGCAATTCCTTAAATTTTGTTTGGTTTAGGCTTTCATTTATTATAACATTCCAATCAATGTTGTAGTTGTTTATTAATTCTTTTGCGTCTATTCGGTCTCCTGCCCTTTCTGTAGCGCATTTCATTAAGATAATGTCTTCCTGTGAAACAATTTTTATTATGAATTTGTTGTATTCATACACCTTTTTTATTCTTTCTATAACCTGGCTTGTGATGTTAAATGAGATTACTTTTTTTAAGAAAATGTCTAATCTTGAATCCTTAAATTCCATTAATATTGGAATATTTTCTTTCCTTTTGTATAAAGTTTTAATTTCTCTTGTTTTATAACCTAGATTTAATAAGATATTAATAACGCTTTTTCTTTGCTCTTCTTCTAAGAATACTAAATCAATATCTTTGGTTGTTTCTTTGACGCCGTAATACATCATGGCACTGCCGCCAATTAGCAAGCATTCTGTTCTTTCGTTTAATTGGTCACCTATTGCCTTGAATAAATCTTCCTGTTCTTTTAAGTTTATCATTCTTTATACCTCTCTAGGTCTTTTTTATTAAATGAGATGAATACTTTCCATGTTTTTTCTATTTCTTTAAAATCTTCTTCTTTAAGATTATTAATAAAATAAGGATTTTCGTTTTTTGTTTCTAATAGTTTTTTTCTTATTCTTAAATCCATTTTCCTTGTTTTTAATATGCTTCTTGAGACGTCATATAAAGCGCCTATTTTTCTTCTTACATTAAAGAGTTTAGCATATTTGTATAATCCTGGCCAGTTTTTTACTTTATTAAACAAGGCTAATACTGAGATATGAATTCTTATGTTATTAGTTGATGCTGCCCAAGCTATTGTTTCTTCTATTGAAATTTTTCTGCCTATAACTCTATGCTCATAGGGTTCGTTTATTTTTATTTTTGAATTTGAGTTTAAGATATCATAATAACCCGGATTGCCTATTTTGATATTTGGTGTTCTTGAGATTTTATATAAGCGTATTTTGTTTCTTCCTACCTTTGTTTCTATTAAGCCTTTTTTTCTTAATAAGTGAATATACTTGATTGCTGTAGATCTCTTTATGTTAAGCTTCTTTTGGATTGTTTCTATGGTGTTTAAGCCTTCTATTTTAGATTGAATCATAAAGGTAATGTATAGTAAGTAATATATAAAGGTTGCTAATTTTTGTTATTTTGGAACTAAACTTTTTATTCTGTTAAAAGGACTGATAAAATTGAAGATAAAAAGCTTAGGTTTATACTTTGTTGGAGTGGGGATTATCAAATGGTTCCCTAGAATATTTCTATTTCGGGGGGGGTCCATCTACCCTCTTTTATCTCTTCACTTATTTGTTTTAACTCTCCTTTATCTTTTGTTGTTATGTCTAATTTTTTTAGTTCATCTGCGAAGTCATCACTCTCTGCTACTATCTGACTAATCTTCAGCCTTACATCAGGGTCAGTATCTGTTGCTAATTTTTTTAGAATTTCTGAAGTAATAAATCTTGGTCCTATTTTATTTGCTAAGTTATCCCATAGCATCTTATCCCTACCTCGTGCGTTTGATTGAATATATTGTTTAAGTAGTTCTGGATCTACATTTGATAGTATATATGCAAGATTATAATGGCCTTTACCAGCTTTATCAGCTAATAGGTTAATTTCTCCATCGCTTGTTAATTTGTTTTCTATCTTCTTCCAGAAATTTCCTTTCCAGGGCAAGTAGTCTAACCTGTTTTTTTCTCCTATGGCCTTGTCCCACTTTTTCATTGAATCGTATGCATCTTTACCTGTCTTTTTAATATCCTCAAGAGTATATCTTTCTTTCTTTATAGGTTCTTTTTCTGTTGGGAAGGAGGTCCCAGTATTTCTATCATAAGTTTTAATCTCTTTTCCAGAGGTTACATCTTCTTTTGTATTTGTTTTATCCCTAATCTTAGACTTTGTCGCTTCATTTTTTTTATTTAGTTCTTCTTGATTTGCTTTATATTGAGATAATGCTTTGTTTACTGTTGTTGCTCCAATTGTTATACTCTCACCCAATTGCTTCTTGCCTTTAAATAATTGAAATATATAATAGTCCTTATCTTTACCATATCTAATGCTTGTCGCATCTTTAGTTTGAATATCTAATTCTTTCAGGAATAATCTAGTGTCTTTAGTCATTGACCCGGGTATTATTCTTATTTGTCCACTTTCTTGTTCTTCGATTATAACAGGAAATGATTCTTGTTTCATACCCTTTACAACATCTACAGCATCTCTTGTTTTAGTTACAATTGCTTCACTAATCCTTTTTATCTTTTTAAAAAACTCTGCTTCTTTTTTATTTTCATTACTCGCTATTTTTTCTCTACTCAACTTTTTGTTCTTTTTGATGGATAAGATATCCCCTTTATCCCCCCTATGTTCGTAGATAATATCTTTTATTTTGTCTGATTCTGATTCAAGTTCTTTTAGGTTATCGGGATCAAAATTCTGGAAGGAGCCCCAACCCATATTATCATAGGTTCTTGATGTTGTCAAATATTCTGATGCACTTTTTGGTGAGATAATAACTTCAAAACCATCTAGGGTTCCTTTTATTTCTATTCCCCCTCGAGGGATTGGCAAACTAGCAATAGAATCTTTTCCTTTAAAAAATATTAATGTATTTGGTGTTACACTTATTCTATCGAATGCGGGGGTATACCTTTTACCGAACGCACCAATATCTCCCTTGAAATCAGAAGGATTGAATTTTATTTGAACAGATTTACCAGAATTGTAAATTAAGCCTTTTATTAAATGGAAATCGTTGCCTAAGTCAATTGCATCTTTTTCTTTTGTTGGCAAGGTTTGTTTTTCTGGTAAACCTCCACTATGTCCTGGTATTTGTGTGAAGAATTCTTTTGTATTTGTATCGTATCCCAAGCTAAAGGCTTTATCTTCAGCAACAACCACAACACTAAATAACAGAATTAAAGTTAATATTAAGGATAAAAGTTTAATTTTCATTATTTTTCACCTCTTGAGCCTTTTCTTTCCCAAAGAAAACCCTCGGGAAAAGAAACTCATAAATTTAACTATTTTATGGGTATTTAAAGGTTTTTAACAAGCTCAATACCTTCTTTTATGGCCTGCCTTACAATTCCGTGCTCTTTAGATTTAACCTTAAACTCTTTAGGGGTATAGCATATGGGTTCTATATCTAAAGGGTAATGCTTCCAGAATCTATACATTAAAGAAATTCTTTTTGTAAAAAAG